>TARA_R110002051_G_scaffold32382_1_pt1 | contig 247074 bp, 248 predicted proteins | sample TARA_R110002051 | Tara Oceans TARA_R110002051 (sample SAMEA4397023) | marine metagenome | biome: Polar Biome; feature: [MES] marine water layer (ENVO:01000295) within the mesopelagic zone...; material: water (ENVO:00002006), including particulate matter (ENVO:01000060) such...
GGCCGCACCGTTGGTGCCGGCGTCGTCTCGAAAATCGTCGAGTAAATAGCATTCATTGGTTGGGGCGGCGCCATCGTGCGCCGCTCCGGCTTCGCTCTTTTTGAAGTTTAAGAAACGGGATCGGGTTGATGGAACGTCAAAACATCCGCATTCGCCTCAAGGCCTTCGATCATCGGGTTCTGGATAGCTCCACCCGTGAGATCGTCTCGACGGCAAAGCGCACTGGCGCGAACGTGCGCGGACCGATTCCGCTGCCGACGCGCATCGAGAAATTTACCGTGCTGCGTTCGCCGCACATCGACAAGAAGTCGCGCGAGCAGTTCGAGATCCGGACTCACAAGCGCCTTCTCGACATTGTTGACCCCACGCCGCAAACGGTGGACGCGCTGATGAAGCTCGACCTGTCCGCCGGCGTGGACGTCGAGATCAAGCTGGGAGCCTAGGACCATGCGCCAGGAAGATCGTAGAACCGGCGTGGTTGCCCGCAAGCTCGGCATGACGCGCGTCTTTGCTGAAGACGGCTCGCATGTGCCTTGCACCGTGCTCCATCTGGAAGGTTGCCAGGTTGTGGCCCACAAAACCGTCGATACCGACGGTTATCTGGCGCTGCAGCTCGGTTCCGGCACGGCGAAAGCCAAGCGCACGCCAAAGGCGATGCGCGGGCATTTCGCGAAAGCCAAAGTTGCTCCCAAGCGCAAGCTTGTGGAATTCCGGGTTCCCGAAACCGGGGTGATCGAAGTCGGCGCTGAGCTGATGGCCGATCACTTCGTACCAGGTCAAAAAGTTGACGTGGCCGGCACCTCGATTGGTAAGGGTTTTGCAGGCGCGATGAAGCGTCACGGCTTTGGTGGTCTTCGGGCTTCCCACGGCGTGTCGGTTTCGCACCGTTCGCATGGCTCGACTGGTCAGTGTCAGGATCCTGGCAAGGTGTTCAAGGGCAAGAAAATGGCCGGCCATATGGGTGCCGTGCGTGTGACGACCCAGAATATTGAGGTTGTTCGCGTCGACATCGATCGCGGTCTGGTTCTTGTCAAAGGCGCAGTCCCCGGTTCCGCCGGTGGCTGGGTTGAGTTGCGGGATGCCATCAAGGGACACGGCGCTGCCGATCTGCCTCTTCCTGGCAAATTCCGTACACTCGACGAGCTCAACGCGCCGGCTGCGGATAACGCACCGGTTGCTGCGGCCGCCGTGGAAGCTGATGCACCGGCTGCGACAGCCGCTGCTGAAGGCGAAGAAGGAACGGAAGCATGAAGTTCGAGGTAAAGACCCTCGCGGCGAAAGATGCCGGTGCCATCGAGCTTGACGATGCCGTTTTCGGTATCGATGAAGTTCGCGCCGATCTTTTGCAGCGTGTCGTCAAGTGGCAGCTCGCCGCTCGGCAACAAGGAACGCACAAGACCAAGGGCCGTTCCGAAATCGCCCGCACCAAAAAGCGGTTCGGCAAGCAAAAGGGCGGCGGTACTGCACGTCACGGCGCTCGCTCGGCTCCGCAATTTGTCGGTGGCGGCAAGGCTCACGGACCGCAAGTCCGCAGCCATGCCCATGATCTGACCAAGAAGCTGCGCTCGCTGGCCCTGTGCCATGCGCTGTCGTCGAAGGCTGGTTCGCAATCGCTCATCATTCTTGATGATGCGGTGCTGAGCGCGCCGAAGACGAAGGATTTGCGTTTGTCTTTCGCCGGTCTCGGTCTGTCGAATGTGCTCATCATCGACGGTGAAGCCGTCAATGAGAATTTTGCTCTCGCGGCTCGCAACCTGCCGTGCGTCGATGTTCTGCCCGTCCAGGGTTTGAATGTTTATGACGTGCTGCGTCGCGATACGCTGGTTTTGACCAAGTCGGCCGTGGCGAAAATCCACGAACGCTTTAGCGCGAAGGAGGCTTGAATATGTCAGCTGCTGCGCGCCATTACGACACCATCCTGGGTCCAGTGATCACGGAAAAGTCCACCCTGCTGTCGGAAGACGGCAAGGTTGTCTTCTTCGTACCGCTGAGCGCCAACAAGAAGGAGATCGCCGAGGCGGTTGAAGAGCTCTTCAAGGTGAAAGTGACGGCCGTGAACACGATCAGGATTCACGGTAAAACAAAGCGCTTCCGCGGAATTAGCGGTCGTCGTAGTGACCAGAAAAAAGCGGTCGTGACCCTTGCTGAGGGCCACGCGATCGACGTGACGACGGGGCTCTAAGATGGCTTTGAAAACATTCAAACCAACGTCTCCGGGCCGTCGTGCCCTGGTGCTTGTGGATCGCTCCGCACTGCATAAGGGACGTCCGGAAAAATCCCTTGTTGAGGGCCTGTCGAAACACGGCGGCCGCAACAATATGGGTCGGATCACGGCGCGCCGTATCGGTGGCGGTGCCAAGCGTCTGTACCGTATTATCGACTTCAAACGTCGTAAATGGGACATGCCGGCCACGGTCGAGCGTCTGGAATACGATCCGAACCGGACCGCATTCATCGCGCTGATCCAGTACGAAGATGGCGAAAAAGCCTACATCCTGGCGCCACAGCGCCTGGCTGAAGGCGATGTCATTCTCGCGGCGGCCAAGGTCGATGTGAAGCCGGGCAATGCAATGCCGCTCAAATCGGTGCCGGTTGGCACGATCCTGCACAATGTCGAGTTGAAGCCTGAAAAGGGTGGTCAGGTCGCCCGTTCCGCTGGTGCCTATGTCCAGCTGGTCGGTCGCGATAATGGCTATGCCCAAATTCGTCTGGCTTCCGGCGAGCTTCGCATGGTCTCCGACAAGTGCATGGCAACGGTCGGTGCGGTTTCAAACCAGGATCACTCCAACATCAATCTCGGCAAGGCCGGTCGCAAGCGCCATATGGGCAAGCGTCCGTCGGTCCGCGGTGTTGTCATGAACCCGGTCGATCACCCACACGGCGGCGGCGAAGGCCGCACCTCTGGCGGTCGCCATCCGGTGACGCCATGGGGCAAGCCAACCAAGGGCGCGAAGACACGGAGCAACAAGTCTACGGACAAGTTCATCATCCGTTCGCGTCACGAACGCAAGAAGCGATAGGGAGCCGACGATGCCTCGTTCTGTCTGGAAAGGTCCGTTCGTCGACGGCTATCTGCTGAAAAAAGCGGAAAAGTCGCACGAAGCCGGACGCAAGCAAGCGATCAAGACCTGGTCGCGCCGTTCAACGATTATGCCGCAATTTGTGGGCCTGACTTTCCAGGTTCACAACGGCAACAAGTTCGTGCCTGTGCTCGTGTCGGAAGACATGGTCGGTCACAAGCTTGGTGAGTTTTCACCGACCCGGACCTATTACGGTCACGCGGCCGACAAAAAAGCGAAGCGGAGATAAGAGATGGGAAAGTCTACCAATCCCCGCCGCGTCGCTGATAATGAAGCACGGGCGAAATTGCGGACGATCCGCACGAGCGGCCAGAAGCTCAACCTCGTTGCTGCGATGATCCGCGGCAAGAAGGTCGAGCGCGCCCTCGCGGATCTTGAATTCTCGCGCAAGCGGATTTCACTTGAGGTCAAGAAGACCCTCGAGTCAGCGATCGCCAACGCCGAAAACAATCACGGCCTCGACATCGATTCTCTGATCGTTGCTGAAGCTTTCGTCGGCAAGAATCTGGTGATGAAGCGTTTCCGGGCCCGTGCCCGTGGGCGTGGCGCCAAGATCCTGAAACCGTTTTCCGAGCTCACAATCGTGGTTCGTGAAGTTGAGGAGGCCGCCTGATGGGTCAGAAAGTAAATCCGATCGGTCTGCGCCTCGGCATCAACCGTACATGGGATTCCCGCTGGTATGCGACAGCTGGCGAATACGCCAAGCTGCTGCATGAAGATCTCGCGATCCGCAAAGTGCTGAAAGAGCGCCTCAAGGCTGCCAGCATTTCCAAGATAGTGATCGAGCGTCCGCACAAGAAATGCCGCGTCACCGTTCATACGGCGCGTCCCGGTGTGGTGATCGGCAAGAAGGGCTCCGATATCGAAGTCCTGCGCCGTGAGCTTTCGAAAATGGTCGATGGCGAAGTGTTCTTGAACCTGGTTGAAGTTCGCAAGCCGGAAATTGATGCCACGCTGGTCGCGGAATCGATTGCGCAGCAGCTTGAGCGTCGCGTGGCGTTCCGCCGTGCGATGAAGCGCTCCCTGCAATCGGCGATGCGCATGGGTGCCAAGGGCTGCAAGGTCGTTGTTGGCGGCCGCCTCGGTGGTGCCGAAATCGCCCGGACCGAACAGTATAATGAAGGCTCCGTGCCGCTCCATACGCTGCGTGCGGATATCGATTATGGGACCGCCTCGGCCAAGACCGCGATGGGTATCATCGGGATCAAGGTCTGGATCAACAAGGGCGAGATCATGGAACACGACCCGATGGCCCAGGAGCGCCGGCTCCAGGAGTCGGGTGAGCAGCGCGCCCGTTCGGGCCGCCAGGCTGCGTAGGGAAATCGGGTCATGCTGCAACCGAAACGTACAAAATTCCGCAAAGCCCATAAGGGTCGGATCAAGGGTGTTGCCAAAGGCGGCTTCACGCTGAATTTCGGATCTTACGGTCTTAAGGCGCTTGAGCCTGAACGCGTAACTGCGCGTCAGATTGAAGCGACCCGCCGCGCCATCACCCGCCATATGAAGCGGGCAGGGCGCGTGTGGATCCGTATCTTCCCGGACGTGCCGGTTTCCAAGAAACCGACAGAAGTCCGGATGGGTAAAGGTAAGGGCACGCCAGAATTCTGGGCGTGTCGTGTGAAACCGGGCCGTATCATGTTCGAAATCGACGGTGTTCCGGACGATGTCGCACGTGAGGCTCTGTCGCTCGGCGCTGCAAAGCTGCCGATCAAGACGAAAATCGTCGCCCGGATGGGCGAGTAAGGGAGAGCGGAACGATGAAACCCGTTGACGTTCGCGCCATGACCGAAGATCAGCTGAAGGACAATATCCTGAAGCTGAAAAAGGAGCAGTTCAATCTGCGCTTCCAGGCGGCCACCGGCCAGCTGGAAAACACGGCTCGTGTGACCCAGGTTCGCCGCGACATCGCGCGTCTCCGGACCATTCAGAGCGAGCGCAAGTCGCAGCAAGAGCAAGGGAGTTAAGCGATGCCGAGGCGTATCCTGCAAGGCGTCGTGGTGAGCGATAAAGGTACCAAAACCGTTGTGGTTCGGGTGGAGCGGACATTCCTGCACCCCCTGCTTCGCAAGACGGTTCGCCGTACCAAGCGTTATCACGCGCATGATGAGCAATCCGCATTCAAGGTCGGGGACATGATCCAGATCCAGGAATGTGCACCCAAGTCGAAACTTAAACGGTGGGAGGTAGTTCCGGCTCAAGCCTAGGCTTGGACTGGATAACGCCATCTCATAAGGAGGATCTGCGATGATCCAGATGCAGACAAATCTGGACGTGGCCGACAATTCCGGCGCACGTCGCGTGCAATGCATCAAGGTGCTTGGCGGCGCGAAGCGTCGTTATGCCCACGTCGGCGACATTATTGTCGTCTCCATCAAGGAAGCCATTCCACGCGGTCGCGTGAAGAAGGGCGATGTTCGCAAAGCCGTCGTCGTTCGTGTCCGCAAGGACATCAAACGCAAGGACGGCAGCGTCATTCGTTTTGATTCGAATTCGGCTGTGTTGATCAACAATAATAACGAGCCGCTCGGCACGCGTATCTTCGGACCAGTTCCGCGCGAACTTCGCGCCAAGAACCACATGAAGATTATCTCGCTGGCTCCGGAGGTGCTGTAATGGCTGCAAAGATCAAGAAGGGCGACAAGGTCGTCATTCTCGCTGGCCGTGACAAGGGCAAGACCGGCGAAGTCATGAAAGTGATGCCTGCTGAAGATCGGATGATCGTTGCCGGCGTGAATGTGGTCAAACGCCACACGCGCGCAACGCAAGCCGATCCGGGCGGCATCAAGGAAAAAGAAGCCACGATCCACAAATCAAATGTGGCTCTGGCCGATCCGAAGACTGGTGAGCCGACCCGTGTCGGTTTCAAGACGCTTGATGACGGCCGCAAGGTCCGTTTCGCCAAGAGTTCGGGTGAGGTGATCGATGTCTGATTCTTACACACCACGTCTTCGTACGAAGTATCGCGAAGAGATCCGCGCCAAGCTGAAAGAAAAATTCGGCTATGCCAACGTCATGCAGATCCCGCGCCTCGATAAGGTCGTGATCAATATGGGTGTTGGTGAAGCGGCCCAGGATTCCAAGAAGATCAAGGGCGCGCTCGAAGACCTTCAGGCGATCTCCGGCCAAAAGCCGGTCCAGACCGTTGCGAAGAATTCGATCGCTGGCTTCAAGCTGCGCGAAGAACAGGTGATCGGGGCCAAAGTGACCCTGCGCCAGGATCGCATGTATGAGTTCCTCGACCGACTGATTACGATTGCCCTGCCACGCGTCCGCGACTTTCGCGGCCTTAATGGCAAGAGCTTCGACGGTCGTGGCAATTACGCGATGGGTTTGAAAGAACACATCGTTTTCCCTGAGATCGACTATGATAAGGTCGAGAAGATCCGGGGTATGGACATTGTGGTGTGCACCACCGCAAATTCGGATGAAGAAGCGAAGGCTTTGTTGGCCGAGTTCGATTTTCCGTTTTCGAACTAACGCAACAAGGGCGCAGGCCGATCGGGCCTTGCACGCAGGAGGAATTAAATGGCGAAAAAATCCGCAGTGGAGCGCAATCGCAAGCGCGAGCTCTTGGTCAAGCGTTACGCAACCAAGCGCGAGCAGCTCAAGTCGATTGCCCGTAATAAGGACCTGCCGGTTGAGGAGCGCTTTGCCGCTCAGCTCAAGCTGGCAAGCCTGCCGCGCAATTCCGCGGTATCGCGCGTGCGCAACCGTTGCCTGATCTCGGGCCGGCCGCGCGCTTTCTATCGCAAGTTCCGCATGTCGCGTATCGCGATGCGTGATCTGGCCAGCCAGGGCTTGGTGCCCGGCATGGTCAAGTCAAGCTGGTAAGGGAGAGCGAGCATGGTGAATGATCCTCTCGGCGATATGTTGACCCGTATCCGTAATGCGCTGATGCGCAATAAGCGGACCGTCAGCACGCCAGCCTCGGCCCTGCGCCGTCGCGTTCTCGAAGTCCTGAAGAGTGAAGGCTATATCCGCGACTTTGCGGAAGTCGATCATTCGACCGGCCAGAAGGAACTCGAAATCGAGCTGAAATATTACGAAGGTGACTCGGTGATCCAGCACATCAAGCGGATTTCCAAGCCAGGTCGCCGCGTTTATTCCGGCGTCAAAGATATTGCTCTCGTCCAGAACGGCCTCGGCATCGCTATCCTGTCCACCCCCAAGGGTGTGATGTCGGATACGAGTGCCCGTGAAGCCAATGTGGGCGGGGAAATTCTCTGCCACGTAAGCTAAGGGAGCGAACCTAATGTCACGTATCGGTAAACTCCCCGTCGCAATCCCGGCCGGCGTCACCACGACGCTGACCGAGAGTGGCCTGACCGTCAAAGGACCCAAGGGCGAATTGTCCATGGTGTTCGTTCCTGAGGTGACCGTCACCCAGGAAGAAGACGGCTTCAAGGTCACGCCACGCGATATGACGAAGCGCGCCCGCTCCATGTGGGGCTTGCAGCGCGCGCTGGTGGCCAATTTGGTCCAGGGCGTCACAGCGGGTTACGAGAAAAATCTCGAACTGGTCGGCGTCGGTTATCGCGCTGCCATGCAAGGCAATTCCGTGAAGCTGGCCCTCGGCCTGTCCCACGACGTTGTTTACGAGCCGCCTGCAGGTGTCAGGATTTCGTCTACGAAGCCCACCGAGATCAAGATCGAAGGTGCGGACAAGCAGAAAGTTGGCCAAGTGGCCGCCGAGATCCGTCGCTTTCGTCCGCCAGAGCCCTATAAGGGCAAGGGCATCAAATATGTTGGCGAATACATTCGCCGCAAAGAAGGCAAGAAGAAGTAGGGCGAGCGATGAAAAACCAACGCGAAAAATCTGTCCGGCGCGCCCAGCGCACACGGACCCGTCTGCGGAAATTCGCCAATGGACGCTTGCGTCTGTCCGTCTTCCGTTCTTCGAAGAATATCTACGCCCAAATCATCGACGACACGAGCGGCATCACTGTTGCCGCCGCGTGTTCGCTCGAGGATGCGGCCAAGAAGGAGCACCCGAAAGGGGGCGACGTCACGGCAGCCGGTATCGTGGGTAAGATGATCGCTGAGCGCGCCGTCAAGGCTGGCGTCAAAGAGGTCGTCTTCGATCGCGGCGGGAATATGTTTCACGGGCGCGTCAAAGCGCTTGCAGAGGCGGCCCGCGAGGGCGGCCTGAGCTTTTAAGGGAGCGGACGCATGGCTCATCCAAACGAGCAGCAGCGCGATCGTGGTGATCGGGGTCGCGGACGCGGTCGCGGTCGTGAACAAGAGCGTGAAGACGAATTCGTCGACAAGCTGGTTCACATCAATCGTGTTGCCAAGACTGTTAAAGGCGGCCGTAACTTCCAGTTCGCCGCGCTTGTCGTCGTCGGTGACAAGAAGGGCCGTGTCGGCTTCGGCCAGGGCAAGGCCCGCGAAGTTCCTGAAGCCATTCGCAAGGCCACTGATGAAGCCAAGAAGAGCTTGATCCGCGTGCCACTGCGTGAGGGCCGGACCCTGCATCATGATGGCAAGGGCCGTCACGGTGCTGGCAAGGTGGTTCTGCGCGCTGCGCCTCCAGGTACCGGCGTCATCGCCGGTGGCCCGATGCGCGCTGTGCTCGAAACCCTCGGGATTCACGACGTTGTGGCCAAATCGGTCGGCACGTCCAACCCGTACAACATGATCCGCGCCACGTTCGACGCGCTGAAATCGCAGGCGAGCCCACGCTCGGTTGCGGCCAAGCGCGGCCTGAAGGTTGGTGATGTGGTGAACCGTCGCGACGATGGCGCGTCCTCACCCGAAGCGATCGAAGCGTAAGGATCGCTGTCATGGCCAAGAAAACACTCAAAGTACGCCAGACACGGAGTCCTATCCGTCGTCCGGCAGATCAACGCGCAACTCTGGTCGGCCTCGGTCTCAACAAGATCGGCCGCGAGCGCGTCCTGGAAGATACACCGTCCGTCCGTGGCATGATCGCCAAGGTCAGCCATATGGTGGAAATCGTCGAAGAGTAGGTCCCTTGCGGGATACCGCTCTTTCGAATGGAGAATGACATGCGTCTCAATGAATTGCGCGACAATGACGGCTCGACCAAGAACCGTTTCCGGGTCGGCCGTGGTATCGGTTCCGGCAAGGGCAAGACCGGCGGCCGCGGCGTCAAAGGCCAGAAGTCACGCTCCGGCGTGGCGATCAAGGGCTTTGAGGGTGGCCAGATGCCACTCCACATGCGTCTGCCAAAGCGCGGCTTCAACAAGCCAAACCGCAAGGCTTGGGCCGAGATCAATCTCGGTCGGATCCAGAAGGCGATCGACGCCGGGCTGATCAATGCGAAAAAGCTGATTGATGGCAACGCCCTGATCGCTGCCGGGCTGGTGCGTCGTGAGCTTGATGGCATCCGCCTCCTTGCAAAGGGCGAGTTGAAGACCAAAGTTGAGATCACCGTTGCCGGCGCTTCCAAGCCAGCCATTGAGGCTGTCGAAAAAGCTGGCGGTAAAGTGAATCTGCCCGCGGCAGCGTCCGCGGAATAAGCGGTCAAGCGCCGGCCGCGAGGGGAATAACTTATGGCTTCAGCTGCCGAACAGCTTGCTGCGAACATGAATTTCAGTTCCTTCGCCAAGGCGAAGGAACTGCAGCAGCGCATCCTGTTTACGATCATCATTCTGATCGTCTACCGCCTCGGCACATTCGTGCCGATTCCAGGCATCGATCCGGTTCAATATGCCCGCGTGTTCGAACAGAACTCGCAGGGCATTTTGAGCATGTTCAATGTGCTCGGCGGTGGCGCCGTGGAACGGATGGCGATTTTTGCGCTGAACGTGATGCCCTACATCTCGGCATCGATCATTATGCAGCTGATGCAAGCGACCATCCCCAGCCTTGAAAAGCTGAAAAAGGAAGGTGGCGAGGCAGGCCGCAAGCAAATCAACCAGTATTCCCGTTATCTGACAGTCGTTTTGGCGACCGGGCAGGCCCTGGCGATTGCCATGGGCATGAATGCGGTCAATGCCGACGGCCTGAGCATGGCTCTTAACCCGGGACCTTTCTTTATCGTCTCGACGGTCATTACCCTGGTCGGCGGCACCATGCTGCTGCTGTGGCTGGGCGAGCAGATCACGTCGCGCGGCGTCGGCAATGGCGTTTCGCTGATCATCTTCGCCGGTATTATCGCGGCCGTTCCAGGCATGCTGGGCAGTGCCCTGAGCCTGAGCGCCAGTGGCGGCATGGGCATGGGCACCTTCTTCGGCGGCTTCGCCCTGATCATCATCGGCCTGCTGCTGATCGTTTTCATCGAGCGCTCGCAGCGCCGGCTTCTGGTCCAGTACCCCAAGCGCCAGCAAGGCAATCGCATGGTCGGTGGGGATTCGTCCTTTCTGCCGCTGAAGCTCAATACCGCCGGCGTGATTCCGCCGATCTTCGCCTCTTCGCTGCTGCTGCTGCCGGCGACTGCGGCCGGCTTCCAGTCGCAATCGGGCCCTGAGTGGTTGCAAACCGCTGTCGCCTATCTGGGCGCTGGCACACCACTCTTCCTGTCGCTCTATGCGGCCCTGATCATCTTCTTCTGCTTCTTTTACACCTCGGTGGTGTTTAATCCGGAAGAGACGGCTGACAATCTGCGTAAATACGGTGGCTTCCTGCCGGGAATCCGGCCAGGTCAGCGGACAACGGAATATCTCGATTACGTGCTTTCACGGCTGACGCTGATCGGCGCTCTCTATCTCACCCTGATCTGCCTGGTGCCGATGATGATGAGCACGAATGCGGGGCTGGGCGGCACGTCCATCCTGATTGTGGTTTCGGTCTCGATGGACACGATTTCCCAGATTCAGTCGCATCTGCTGGCGCACCAGTATGAAGGCTTGATCAAGAAATCGAAGTTGCGGGGCCGCAAGCGATGAATATTATCCTGTTCGGGCCTCCTGGCTGCGGCAAGGGCACACAGTCCAAGCGGTTGGTCACGGAGCGCGGCTGGGTACAGTTGTCGACTGGGGACATGCTGCGCGCCGCCAAGGCTGCCGGTACCGAACTGGGCAAGCGCGTTGCCGCGATCATGGATGCCGGCGATCTGGTGTCCGATGCGATCGTCATCGAGCTGATTGAGGAAAGACTGCCGGAGGCGGAAGCCGCCGGTGGCGCGATATTTGACGGTTTCCCGCGCACCGTCGCGCAGGCAGAGGCGCTCGATGCAGCGCTGGCCCGCCGCGACAGCGCTGTGGATTGCGTGGTTCGCCTTCAGGTGAACGATACCGAACTTGTGGCTCGCATGGAAAAACGTGCAGCCGAAGAAGGACGTGCAGACGATAATATTGAGGCGTTTAAAGTGCGTCTCAAAAACTACCAGGACCAAACGGCGCAACTTATTCCGTTTTATGCCGCTCAAGGCAAAATGCGGGAGGTGCCAGGAATGGGCTCTGTGGACGATGTAGCTGCAGGAATAGCTGCTGCTTTGTCCTTGAACTGAAACAACCCTGTTGCAACCCCATTGACGGGGGGGCAACGCTGACTGTAGATAGCGCCCTTCGCGAAACGGGCGAGCTCATGTGGCGACCGCAAGGTTGTCCATTGGTTCGCTCGCGCACGGCGTTCAGATTTTGGGAGATGGATTGTGGCCCGTATTGCCGGCGTCAATATTCCGACGAATAAGCGCGTAGAAATCGCGCTGCGCTATATCCATGGCATTGGCCCGGCCAAGGCAAGGGAGATCTGCGAGCAGGTCTCACTGACGCCTGATCGCCGCGTCAATCAGCTGACGGATGCAGAAGTCCTTCAAATCCGCGAAGTGATCGATCGTGATCACCAAGTGGAAGGGGATCTGCGCCGTGAGGTTGCCGTGAATATCAAGCGCCTCATGGACCTGGGCAACTACCGTGGCTTGCGCCACCGTCGTGGCCTTCCGGTTCGTGGTCAACGCACTCACACCAATGCGCGTACGCGCAAGGGTCCCGCCAAGCCTATTGCTGGCAAGAAGAAGTAGGGCCTGATCATGGCTAAGGAACAAGGCCGCGTTAAGCGGCGCGAACGCAAAAACATCACATCGGGCGTTGCCCATGTGAGCGCGAGCTTCAACAACACCATGGTGACCATCACCGATGCGCAGGGCAATGCTATTGCTTGGTCATCGGCTGGTCACATGGGCTTCAAAGGGTCGCGTAAATCGACACCCTATGCAGCCCAGATGGCGGCTGAAGATGCTGGCAAGAAGGCCATGGAACACGGCATGAAGACCATCGAGGTGAAAGTCTCGGGTCCAGGGTCGGGTCGTGAGTCGGCATTGCGTGCCTTGCAGTCGGTGGGTTTCACCATCACGACCATCCAGGACGTCACGCCGATTCCACACAATGGCTGCCGTCCGCCGAAACGCCGCCGCGTCTGATACGCGTTTGTGCAATTCGGATATTGAACGTGCCGTCGGGATCTCCCGCGCGGCTGATGAAGGGGCAGTAAGAACGTGATCGAAAAAAACTGGCAAGAACTCATCCGCCCGATGAAGCCGGAAATCGAACCGGGTCATAACCCGGCTCGTCATGCCAAGATCATTGCGGAGCCGCTCGAGCGCGGCTTCGGCATGACGCTGGGCAATTCGCTGCGTCGTGTGCTGCTGTCTTCGCTTCAGGGCGCAGCGGTCACCAATGTGCATATCGATGGTGTGGTGCACGAGTTTTCGTCGATCGACGGTGTTCGTGAAGACGTCACCGATATCGTGCTGAACATCAAGCAAATCGCCTTGAACATGCATGGCGAAGGCCCCAAGCGCGTCGTATTGCGCAAGTCCGGCCCAGGCGTGGTGACAGCTGGCGATATTGAAGAGACGGCTGACATCGAGATCGTCAACAAGGACCTCGTCCTGTGTACGCTCGACGTTGGCGCTGAAATCCGCATGGAATTCACCGTCAATACCGGCAAGGGCTATGTCCCGTCTGATCGCAATCGTCCGGAAGATGCGCCGATTGGCCTGATCGGCGTCGATTCGCTGTTCAGCCCGGTCAAGCGTGTGTCCTACCGCGTCGAAAATACGCGCGAAGGCCAGGTGCTCGACTATGACAAGCTGATCCTTGAAGTCGAAACCGACGGCACCGTGTCGCCGGAAGATGCTGTCGCTTATTCGGCGCGCATCCTGCAGGACCAATTCCAGATCTTCATCAACTTTGAAGAAGCTGTCGAAGCGCGTCCGGCTGAAGATGACAAGCCAGAGCTCGACTTCAACCCGGCGCTGCTGCGCAAGGTTGATGAGCTTGAACTGTCGGTGCGTTCGGCGAACTGCCTGAAGAACGACAACATCGTCTACATCGGCGATTTGATCCAGAAATCGGAAGCGGAAATGCTCCGCACTCCGAATTTCGGACGCAAATCACTCAATGAGATCAAAGAAGTTCTCGCCCAGATGGGTCTGCATCTTGGCATGGAAGCGCCGAACTGGCCGCCGGAGAACATCGAAGATCTCGCCAAACGTTTCGAGGACCACGTTTAGGAGGCAGCCGAGAGGCTCCCGACTGGACCTGAGGAGATCAAGCCATGCGTCACGGCATCGCACATCGCAAGCTCAACCGCACGCACTCGCATCGCAAAGCCTTGTTCGCCAATATGGCGGCATCGTTGATCGAGCACGAGCAAATCATCACGACCCTTCCCAAGGCGAAGGAGCTGGCTCCGTTCATGGACAAGCTCATCTCCCTGGCCAAGCGTGGCGATATCCATGGCCGCCGTCAGGCGATGTCCAAGGTTCGCAACGAGGAACAGGTCAAGAAGCTGTTTGACACTCTCGGCGGCCGCTACACCGAGCGCAATGGTGGTTACACCCGCGTGCTCAAGGCCGGTTACCGTCATGGCGATAATGCGCCAATGGCTGTTATCGAGCTGGTCGATCGCGATACCGCTGCGAAGGGTGCTGTCGACCGCGCCCGTGCTGCAGTGTCCGGCGACATGACTGACGAGTAAGAATCCGGTCATCAAACGATCAGATCAAGGCGGTTAGCTCAGGCTGGCCGCCTTTTTCATGCCGGAAATCAGGGTTATATGAGCACCATGATCAAACATCTGCTTCTCGCCACCCTCCTGTTCGCCGCGCCCGTTGCCGCGCAGGAAACCGACCTCACTGCGAACCAGGACCGTATCGTCCCGGACAGCCGCGTCGAGATGCAACTCTCCTTCGCGCCGATCGTGCGCGATGTCGCGCCGGCCGTGGTGAATGTCTATTCCCGGCGCGTCGTCAACAATCAGAACCCTTTCGCCAATGATCCGGTCTTCTCGCGCCTGTTCCGTTCGCAGCCGCAGGAGCAAAACTCGCTCGGCTCCGGCGTGATCGTCGATCATTCCGGTGTCATCGTCACCAATAACCATGTCGTTGCTGGCGCCACTGAGTTGAGGGTTGTGCTCGCCGACCGGCGTGAGTTTGAAGCGACCGTCCTTTTGACCGATGAGGCAACCGATCTCGCCGTGTTGAAGATCGAAACCGATGAGCCCTTGGCGACCTTGCCGTTCAACATGACGGATGATCCGGAGGTCGGCGATCTCGTGCTGGCGATCGGCAATCCCTTCGGCGTCGGCCAGACCGTCACCAGCGGCATTGTTTCGGCTCTGGCGCGCACCGATGTCGGCCAGACCGATTTCGCCTCCTTCATTCAGACCGATGCGGCGATCAATCCGGGCAATTCCGGCGGTGCGCTGGTTGATATGCGCGGCCAGTTGATCGGTATCAATTCGATGATTTTTTCGCGCTCCGGCGGATCGAACGGGATCGGCTTCGCCATTCCTGTCGAACTGGTACGGCGCGTGGTCGATACCGCCCTGAGCGAAGGCGAGTTGATCCGGCCCTGGCTGGGCGCACGCCTGCAACCGGTGACCAGCGATATTGCGTCCACCTTCAATATGGACCGGCCGCGCGGTGCACTGATCAGCGAGATTTATCCTCACGCGGCGGCCGATACGGGTGGGTTGCAGCAGGGTGATGTTGTGCTGGCGGTCGATGGCCATGAGATCAGCAATGATGCCGGCGCCCGTTTCCGGCTGGCGATCCGCGCCGCCGGCGACGATGCCCGCTTTACAGTCCTGCGTTCGGGCCGGCAGATCGAGCTCAATGTCCCGGTGATTGCCGCGCCCGGCGCGACGACGCCCGAGCCGCTGCCGGTTGAGGGGCGCAATCCCTTGTCTGGTGTCAGCTTGGTACAGCTCTCGCCGGCCTTCAACGAGACGGTCGGGCTCGATCCCTTCCTCGACGGCGTTGTGGTGATGAATGTACAGCGACGTTCTATCGCGGCGCGCTATGGCTTCCGTCCGGGCGACCGGCTGGTCTCCTTGCAGGGCACCGCGATCAACACGCTCGATGATGCCGCGCACATTGCGGAGCGCTTTGATGGCGAACGCGACTGGCCGATTGTGCTGGACCGTCGTGGGCAACGCTATGAGCCCACTCTGCGGCTCTACTAGCCCGCGTCAGGCGTTTTAAGCGTCACCAGGCTCCACACATGGCCGAACGGGTCACGCAGCTTGCCGTGGCGGCCGTAGAATTCGTCGGTGCAGGGGCGCAGCACAGCGGCGCCTGCGGCAATCGCCCGGTCGAACCAGAGATCGGCATTCTCGACATACAGCATGATGGTGATGGTGGTGCGTCCGCCGAGCGTATCGGGCGCGACCGTGCCAACCTCGCCTTCGTACTCGGGATATTCATCGGCGAGGTTCAGAATTCCGCCATTAATCCGCAGCGTCGCATGGCCAATCTTGCCCTCATACTCATAGCGCTCAACCTCTTCGGCTTCGAAGGCGTGCTGGTAAAAGGCAATCGCTTCAGCGCCGCGGCGGACATTGATATAGGGCGCAATGGCGGTTTTGGTTGGGCTCATACCGTGTCTTCCTCTTGCAACCCGGTTGGGTGGCTCTAGCCTAGCGTAATGTCGAGTCTGTTTGAAGCTGCCGGTCTTGAGACCGAAGCGCCGCGTCCACTGGCGGACCGCTTGCGGCCGCGCGTGCTCGACGAGGTCGTTGGCCAGGATCATCTGCTCAAGGGCGATGGACCGATTGCCCGGATGCGCGCCCAGGGACGACTCGCCTCGCTGATCCTTTGGGGTCCGCCCGGCGTTGGCAAGACAACGATTGCGCGCCTGCTGGCTGAGGATAGCGGGCTGGAGTTCGAACCGCTCTCGGCGGTCTTCTCCGGGGTTGCCGATCTGAAGAAAGTCTTCGAACGCGCCCGTGCGCGCCGCGCCGCCGGTCGCGGCACACTCCTCTTCGTCGACGAGATCCATCGTTTCAATCGCGCCCAGCAGGATGGCTTCCTGCCGGTGGTGGAGGAGGGCGTCGTCACCCTCGTCGGGGCAACGACCGAGAATCCGTCCTTCGAGCTCAATGCGGCCCTGCTGTCGCGCTGCCAGGTGCTGGTGCTCAAACGGCTCGACGACGCGGCCCTCGATGATCTGATCGCTCGCGCCGAGGACGAGATGGGCACCAAACTGCCCCTCGATGCGGATGCGCGCCATGCCCTCGCGGCGATGGCCGATGGCGATGGGCGCTATCTGCTCAATCTGGCCGAGGAAGTCTTCACCTTCCAGCGCGACACGCCGATTGACCGGATTGAGCTCGGCCGTCTGCTCAACAAGCGCGCGCCGGTCTATGACAAATCGCGCGACGAGCATTTCAATCTGATCTCGGCCCTGCACAAATCCGTGCGTGGCTCTGATCCCGATGCGGCGCTGTATTGGCTGGCGCGCATGATCGAGGGCGGCGAAGACCCGCTCTATCTCGCACGCCGGATCGTGCGCATGGCGATTGAGGATATCGGCTTGGCCGACAGCGCCGCCATTCACTCTGCGCTCGCCGCCAAGGACACCTATCAATTCCTCGGCAGTCCTGAGGGCGATCTCGCTCTGGCCCAGGCCGTGGTGCATCTGGCCTGCTCGCCGAAGTCGAACGCGGTCTACACGGCCTGGAAGCGGGCCCAAAAATCAGCCAAGGAGACCGGCTCGCTGATGCCGCCCGCCCATATCCTCAATGCACCGACATCGATGATGAAGGATCAGGGCTATGGTGCCGGCTATCAATACGATCATGATGTTGAAGGTGGCGTGTCGGGCCAGGATTATTTCCCCGAGGGGATGCGCGAGCGCCCGGTCTTCTATGAGCCCAAGGATGCTGGCCGCGAGGCGGCCATTGCGGAACGCCTGCAGCGCTGGCGTACCCTGCGTCGTGGCAAGAGCCCGGCCAAGCCGTAACGATTGTATCTTGTCAATTTACCTCCGCCGGGATTAGCGTCTGCGAATTCGATTCCGGGGAGGGAATGAGAATGAAACTCTATAAAACACATCTGGTATTGGGACTTGTATGGCTGCTGGTCGGCATGACGCTGGGCCAGATCATGGGCCAGAGCGGTGATCACAGTCAGATGCCGACGCATGCCCACATCATGCTGCTGGGCGGCGTCCTGTCGTTGGCCTGGGGGCTGATCTATCGCGGTCTCGATATCGCTGGCGGCCTGCTGGGCTGGGTCCAGCTCCTGCTGCACAATCTCGGTGCGGTGACCATGTTGGTGATCATCTACATGCTGTTCGACGGAAATCCTGCGGCCGAGCCGCTTGAGCCGGTGATCGGCATGGGCGGCGGCGCCGTCATGCTTTCGGTTCTGTTGATGCTGTACCAGGTCATCAGGGCGAAGGACTAACTTCGCAAGCCTCACCCTGGGCGGCGATCAGCGCTGCCCAGGCGTCGGCCATCGGTCCTAGACCCAGTGCAATACGGCGGGCATCGAGATTGTCCGGTGCCCGCACCGGTGCCGGCTCGCGCTGCCCGTCAACGCAGACAGCGGCTGTGCCGTAGATCTGCGGCCTGCTCTGGCTGAGGGCGAGCGTGTCGGCCATTTCCGCAAACGCCTGAGGATCATAGCGACCCGCCAGTACGACCGGTTCGAGCGCCGCGACGATGCGGCCGCGACCGGCCTCGTCGCGTTCGGCCCACCGCAGGATATCGTTGGCCAGACGCGGCTGCGCCAGCTGGAAGGCGGCGAAGCGCTCTGGCTCGAGCTGGGCCAGCGCCCAATGCGTATCCGCGGTTTCGACCTCGGCAATCGTATCGCGAGTTTCGCGCAGAATCTCGCCGCTCGCACCTTCATCCAGATTGGGGCGGGTGATCACCGGCAGCAACAGCTCGGCCAGATAGCGCTCGCGCGCCTTGCGTGCCGCCAGCTCGGCAATCAGATCGCCCCAAGCGGCGTATTGGGCATCGAATTGCGCGATCAGCGTGGTGGCGTCGGTGGGCGGCGGCGCAGGGGTAGTCGACGCCTCGATAACCTCGTTGGGTTGGGACGCTGGTGCCTCGGTGGCTGCGTCTTGCACGGCGAGGGTCGACAGGGCGGCGATAGCAAGCAATGCGAGCATGATCATGGACCTTGGGCTGACAGCGTGGCCACAGTTTAGGCGGTCCGCACGCCCTGCCAAGTCCGCGATCACGATGGTCGGGAAATCCGGGGATATTTCTGCGTCCGGACAAAACAAAAGCGGGATCAGGTTAGAGCCTGGTCCCGCTTTTTGTCTGCATGGTCATCAGTGCCGGGACCGCGAGGTGCGGTCCCGTCGGGATGGGTGTTCTAGGCGACGGTGCCGCCGAGGGCGACTGCCATGGCGCCGAACGCGCCAGCGAGGAAGAGGACGTTGATGACGGCATTGATGGTGGTGGAGAGGCGGTTCATGATAAAATTCCATTTGTTCTTGGTGAGCCGGGCCCTCCCGGTTCACGCCTTGGTAAATAAGGGGTTAGCCATGTTTCACAACCTCCATTACACCAAGTCAGCTATGCAGAACTGCATACATGTGGATTTATAGTATGAATTTTTGGAAAGGTTGGGTGTGGTCCATGGCTTTCTTGCGGTTTGCGTCGAGATGAATGGCGCGGCGGCGACCGTGCCGGCTTGAGGGGGCCCGCAGGCCGGGTAGGGCAATCCCGTTGCGATCCCGCAGGATCGGCCGGTTGGTGAAAACCTGACGCACCCTTGCCAATGTGGCCCGCACAGCCTATCGAGCCGCGATGCAAAACATTCTTCTCATCGGCACCGGCGGGGCGCTGGGTGCCATCTCCCGGCACCTGATCGGACGTGCGGCGCTGAAATGGCTGGGGCCGGATCAGCCCTGGGGCACATTTGCGGTCAATATCGCTGGTGGTCTGATGATGGGCCTGCTGATCGGCTGGCTGGTGGCGACCGATCGCGGTGATCACCATTTGATACGTACATTCGGCGCGGTCGGCTTTCTCGGCGGCTTCACCACATTCTCGGCCTACTCCCTCGATATCGCCCTGATGATCGAACGCAAGGCGTGGCTCAATGCCTTTGCCTATGCGGCGGGCTCGGTAATTCTGGCGCTGGCGGCGCTGATGATTGGCATGATGATCATGCGGAAAGTTTATCCATGAGTGGCGTTCAATTACTGACGGTCGACCAGGGCGAGGATGGCTCGCGGCTGGATCGCTGGTTCAAGCGCCGCTTTCCGCATGTCGGCCAAGGCCTGATCCAGAAGCTGTGTCGCAAGGGTGATATTCGCGTCGATGGCCGCCGCGCCAAGACCGATCTGCGCGTCGAGATGGGGATGGAAATCCGCGTCCCGCCTCTGCCCGAGCCCGGTGAGGTCGAGAAGATCGATGTCCTCACCCCGGAAGAGATTCATTATGTGCGCGGCCTGGTCATCTATGAGGATGACGAGCTGATCGCCTTCAACAAGCCCTCCGGCCTCGCCGTGCAGGGCGGTTCGAAAACCACCAAGCATCTCGATCGCCTGCTCGACGCTTTCGGTGAGGGCATGACGCGGCCGCGTCTGGTGCACCGGCTCGACAAGGACACCTCCGGCGTTCTCGTTGTCGGCCGCACCCCCAAGGCAACCGCCCGACTGGCCAAGGCTTTCCAGCAACACCGCACCAAGAAGACCTATTGGGCGATTGCGATTGGCGTTCCCAAGCCACGCATGGGCGAGATCAAGGGCTTCCTCAAGAAGGCCGCCGGCGCGGGCGGCGATCCAGACCGTGAATTGATGGTCGGCGCCTCGCACGGCGATCCGGGCTCCCACCACGCCCTCACGCGCTACACGGTGATCGCCGATGCCGGCCAGAAAGCCAGCTGGGTTGCTCTGCGTCCGGTGACGGGTCGGACGCACCAGCTTCGCGTCCACCTCGCCGCCATGGGCACTGCCATTCTCGGCGACCGCAAATACACCTGCGACCGTCCGGCCCCGGAAGATCTCGGCCAGCGGCTATGTCTGCACGCGCGCCGGCTGGAGATCCCGCGCGATAATGGCAATCCGCTGGTGATCGAGGCCGACCTGCCCAAGCCGCTGGCCAAAGTCTTCGACACGCTCGGCTTCAACCCGCGCGAGATTGACGAGGCCGAGATCGAGGACCAGCTGGCCTGATGTCAGCCTTGAAACTCGCCATCTGGGATATTGACGGCACACTCGTCGATAGCCGCGTTGTGATCCAGCAAGCCATGGAGCGCGCCTTCAAGCGTGCCGGGCTGGGCGAGATCGCCTATGAGCGCACCCGCACGATTGTCGGGCTGGAGCTGACCGAGGCGGTAACCCGTCTGGCCCCGGCTGACTATCCGGCCGAGCGAATGCCGCAGCTGGCGGAGTTTTACAAACAGGCCTTTGTCCAGATGCGCGGTGAGCCGGGCTTTTCCGAACCGCTCTATGAGGGCGCCCGCGAGACGCTGGAGAAGCTGCGCGATGAGGGTTGGCTGCTTGGCGTGGCCACCGGCAAGCCACGGCGCGGCCTCGATGCCGTGTTTGAGCATCACGGTCTGCACCGCTATTTCGACACTTTCCAGACCGTCGATCACGGCCCCGGCAAGCCGCATCCACGAATGGTGCTCGACGCCATCAGGGAGACCGGCACCGAAGCCGCTCATGTAGTGATGATCGGCGATACCGGTTTCGACATGGCGATGGGCCGCAATGCCGGTGTCCATACGCTTGGCGTGAGCTGGGGCTTTCACACCGCCGACGAGATTACCGAAGGCGGCGCCCACGAAGTACACCATGATTTCGAGACATTGGGCCAGGCGCTCGACGCCTTTGCCGCCCGCAGCCCCGAGAGTGCCTTATGAGCGAGTATGAGACCAAGCCGGGTGTGCGCATGCCCAAGCCGGAAGATAATCGGCCCAAGCGCTTTTACACCGCTGTTAGCGTCGCCGAGGGTGAGGGTGGTTGGTTGGTTCAGCTCGATGGCCGTTCGGTCAAGACGCCGGCCAAAAAGCTATTGCAGGTACCAACTCGCGCCTTGGCCGAATTGCTGGCCGCCGAGTGGGATGCCCAGGGCGAGCGGATCGATGCGCCGGCCATGCCGGCCAACCGGCTATGTTTTGTCGCGATTGATCTGATGGGTGACGCCCACGGCGCTACCGTCGCCGAAGTGACGCGCTATGCCTCCACCGATCAACTCTGCTTTCGTGCCCCGGATCCGTCCGATCTCGTCGCAGCGCAGGCGGCGGCTTGGGATCCGATGCTGGACTGGGCCAAGCGTGATCTCGGCGTTGAGCTGCGCTCGGGCACCGGCGTGCTGCCAATTGATCAGGATGCAGCGGCGCTACAGACTGTCCATGCCCGCGCTGCGACGCTCGATGTCTGGCGTCTGACGGCGCTGGCACATGCGACGGCGGTGTGCAGTTCCGCCGTGCTCGGCTTTGCCCTGCTTGAGGGGAAACGGGGCGGCGAAGAAGTATTTGCGCTCTCGGTGATCGATGAAGCTTATCAGGCCGCCCATTGGGGCCAGGACGAGGAAGCGACCCAACGGCTCGACCTGCTCAAGACCGAACTGATCGCCGCCGAGCGCCTGCTGCGCGCATTGGACGCGTCGTGATAGCTTGAAGGCGGCGGGCGGCACGCTAATGTGTCGCCAGGGCACAAGTGGAAGATATCAACATGGCTGAGATGAGCACGACACCTGGCGGCAAGACCGGTCCGGGCGGTATTCTGGACTTTGCCGCCTTGCGCGCGGCCGAGCTGCGCACCGAGCCCTATAATTATTTTGTCGCGCCGGGCACGCTGAGCGAGACCGAGGCGGGCGAAATCCGCCGCGATTACCCGCCAATCAACAAGCCGGGCTATCTGCCGCTGTCGAAGCTGGAGGCCCACGGCACGTTTGATCAGTTGATGCAGGACCTCAATTCGCCCGACCTGGCGCAATTGATGACCGACAAGTTCGGTGTCGATTTCACCGACAAGCCGCGCATGATCACCGTGCGCAAGATCTCCCAGCTTTCCGACGGTCCGATCCATAATGACTCGAAGTCGAAAATCCTGACCATGCTGACCTATCTCAATGCGGAATGGGACGGCACCGGGGCCGGGTGTATCCGCGTGCTCAACGGGCCGACCGATTTTGACGATTTCACCGAGGAAGTGCCGCCCCTGGCTGGCTATGTCTTCGCCTTCCTGCGCGCGGACAATTCCTGGCACGGCCATCTGCCGTTCGAGGGCGAGCGCTATGTCGTGCAGACGACGTTCCTGACCTCGCAGGAAGAGCTCGACCGCAAGGAAAACCGCGGTGGACTGCAATATTTCCTCAAAAAGCTGAACCCGTTTCAATAGGTCCGCCCGGAGCAGGGCCTGCGGAGGTGTGGCATGGTACTGATGCTGGTAGCGCATGATCCGGGCTGGGCTGCGCGGTATCAGGATGAGGCGGGCCATATCCAGTCCGCGCTCGGAGTGAATGCCGTGGCGCTGCACCATATCGGCAGCACGGCCATTCCCAACATCCTGGCCAAGCCGGTGATCGACATGCTGGCCGGGGTGACCCGGATTGAGGCGGTCGATGACTGTACCGATGCGATGGCCCGCGTGGGGTATGAGGCCAAGGGCGAATTTGGTCTGGCCGGGCGGCGATATTTTCGCAAGACGGATGGTCGCGGCCAACGTACGCATCACCTGCATGTTTACGACCATGAGAGCCCGGACTTCCAGCGGCATCTGGCATTTCGGGATTATCTGCGGGCCTTTCCCGAGCACGCCAGGCGGTACAGCGTTTTGAAGGCGGGGTTGTTGGCCGATCCCGATATCGGGCGTCAGGATTACCAGACCGCCAAGGGGCCGCTTGTCGCTGAACTCCAGCAGCAGGCCTTGGCCTGGGTCAAGGCCTGACAGGCAAAACCCGGTCATAGAAAGCGCTGATGATCAATTGGCCGTGATGGCCCGTAGCCAGCGCGGCGCGAATTCCAGCCGTCCGTCATCGAGCCGTTTCCACACCAGAAATCCGGCGGTGATGACGGCCAGTTCGCCGAGCTCCTGGAAGACATGGTGGCAGAGCAGCACGGCGCTCAGCACCAACAACGCTTTCAGGGCGAGAAAACCCGGGGCCCGCTCGGCCGGCTGCAGGATCAGCCGCAGGTTGGCGGCGATCAGTAGCAGGACCAGACCGGCGGCGAAATAGATCGCCTCCATCACACCGGGCTGGATATAATTGTGCAGATTGATCTCAGACTGCAGATTGGTCTGGGCAATCGCCTCGGGCACGGCGAGGCCGAACCAATGCTGGCCCCAGCTGACTTCCTCCCCAAACCCCGCCACCAGCACAAGGCTGAGCGCAACCATCATGACGGGGCCGAAATGTCCGGCGCGTGGTTTACCCGCCATCAAACGGCCCAGGAAAAGCACGGCCGGGAAAATCATCACGGTGACGGTCAGGTTCTCGACCAAACCACCATCGCCGACTTCAGGCCGGAAAACGCCGGCCAGGGGCGTGAATGTGTGGACGACATTGAGGATAGCCAGGGCAGTCAAGCTGATCGCAACAACGCTGTCATAGCGCCACAGGCTCGATACCAGTCCGCCAAATCCAGCGGTTCGTGTCTGTGAAACCAGACCGCGCGCCAGGATAAGGGCGCCGATCAGCGCCATGACCAGAAGACCGGCGGCTTGCAGTGGCGATCCGATATCGCCGTCCGGGGACAAATAATCCATCTCGCGTCTCCGTCAGTTTGATGCCTTAAATGCCATAGGCGGCAGCGAGGGTGTCGAGGCGGTGCAGGGCTTTGCCGGGCCAGCGCGCCATGCGGCCGATCGGCAGGCTGCGGGCGAATGTGTCAATGCCTGTACTGGCCGACATCAGACAGGCTGCCATCGATGGTCGCACGATGCGTCCATTGGCAACGTCGAATGAGGCATTGGCCAGCTTGCGTTTGAAGTCGACATCGCCGGGTCCGAGATGAATCGTGTCGATGCCGGCAGCCGCCATCTCACGCGCCATTTCGAGGAAGAGCAGCAGGCCGGGGCCAAAATGTGCGTATTGCGGCCAGAAGACCGGAAACCAGTAGTGCAGGACCGATTCGGACCGCATGCCGAAATGGGCCGCGGCCAGCTGGCCATTGATTTCGAGCGTCGACAGGCAGCCGCGCAATTGCGGCGTCTGGTGCTCGAACAGATCCTGGATCAGATCGCGGGCCGATTTGGCGATGAAAACATCAAAGGCGTGAGTCCGCCGGTATTGCTCACGCTTGTTGGCGAAAGTTGCAGCCAGCGCTTCCGGGCGGCGATCATCGAGGCGATAGGTGATTTCCAGACCAGACTCACTGAGTTTTCGCTGGCGCGCCCGGATATTGCGCATCGCCTTGGCGTCGGCGAGGCGTCTGTTTTCGAGCCAGGCGTCGTAGCCTTGGCTCAGGTCAATCGCCCAAGATGGTTCAATTTGTGACGCTTCGGCGGCGAATGTGGCCTGACTGGCCAGCGCGCCCTCGAAGGAAAATACCGAAGCGCGACTGCTGCGGAGCGCGGCGGCGAGGTCGAGACTGTTATCATCGCTGACCAGCCCGTTATGGTCACCCAACGGGCCGCCCAGTGGCCGGGCAACACCCCAGTTCGACATTTGCATTGGCAGAAGCCCGACCGTGCGGCCCTTGCGTGTCAGCACAAGCGCTTGAGTGTCACGCCGCCGGTCGGCAATCAGATCAGCGAATTCGAGCGCGAAATAGGGCGAGGCCAGAGTCGGGTTTTCTGCGCGCATGCCGCGCCAGGCGGAACGCTGTGCCGTCGTCAGTCCCGCGAGCGGGACCATTTCTGTCGTGATGACGCTGGCTGCCATGACCGGCTTTCAATTGCGATAGTTGGGGAAAATGCAAGAATCGCACCGGTGCGGACGGGCCCGTCATTGATCCGGCAGCAGGTCGATTGATTGCCCTTGCGCTGCGACCTCTGCTATCGATCAGGATTGATTGATGCGGAAGGATTGGCGTCCATGAAGGATGTGCTCGAACAACTCATCGAAAAGCGGGCTGGCGCCCGTGCTGGTGGCGGTCCCCGGCGGGTCGAGAACCAGCATGCCAAGGGCAAGCTGAGCGCGCGCGAGCGGGTCGAATTGCTGCTCGATGACGGCTCGTTCGAAGAGTGGGACATGTTCGTCGAGCATCGCTGCGTTGATTTCGGCATGGCCGACAAGAAGATCCCCGGCGATGGCGTCGTCACCGGCCATGGCACGATCAATGGCCGCCTGATCTATGTTTTCTCCAAGGATTTCACGGTGTTCGGCGGCTCGCTCTCCGAGACCCACGCCCAGAAAATCGTCAAGATCCAAAAAGCCGCCCTGCAAAACGGCGCCCCGATCATCGGCATTTTCGATGCCGGCGGTGCGCGCATCCAGGAGGGGGTCGCCTCGCTCGCCGGCTATGCCGACATCTTCCTTCAGAACACGCTGGCCTCCGGCGTCGTGCCGCAAATCTCCATGATCATGGGGCCTTGCGCCGGCGGTGATGTTTATTCGCCGGCCATCACCGACTTCATCTTCATGGTGAAGGACACCTCCTACATGTATGTTACCGGGCCGGATGTGGTCAAAACGGTGACCAATGAAACCGTCACCCATGAAGAGCTCGGCGGCGCCTCGATCCATGCCAAGAAATCCGGTGTCGCCGATGGCGCCTTCGAAAATGATCTCGAAGCCCTGGTCCAGCTTCGCCGTCTGATCGATTTTCTGCCTCTGTCCAATCGCGACAAGCCGCCGCTGCGGCCGAGCTTCGACGATCCCGACCGGATCGATGCCAGTCTCGACACCCTGGTGCCGGCCAATCCCAACAAGCCCTATGACATCAAGGAATTGATTTCCAAGGTCGCCGATGAGGGTGATTTCTTCGAGATCGCGCCGGACTATGCCGCCAATATCGTCACCGGCTTTGGCCGTCTCGATGGCCAGCCGGTCGGCTTCGTCGCCAATCAGCCGATGCGCCTGGCCGGGGTGCTCGACAGCGACGCCTCGCGCAAGGCCGGCCGTTTCGTGCGCTTTTGCGATGCCTTCGGCATCCCGATCATCACCTTCGTCGACGTGCCCGGCTTCCTGCCCGGCACCAAGCAGGAATATGGCGGCCTGATCAAGCACGGCGCCAAACTCCTCTTCGCCTATGCCGAAGCCACGGTCCCCAAACTCACCGTCATCACCCGCAAGGCCTATGGCGGCGCCTATGATGTGATGAGCTCGAAACATCTGCGCGGCGACATCAATTACGCCTGGCCCACCGCCCAGATCGCCGTGATGGGCGCCAAGGGCGCCGCCGAAATCATCCACCGCGCTGATCTGGGCGACGCCGAAAAAATGGCCGGCCATGTCGAAGAATACGAAACCCGCTTCGCCAACCCGTTTATCGCTGCCGGCCGGGGATATATCGACGACGTGATCTCGCCGCACTCAACGCGCAAACGGTTGATCGCCGCGCTGCGGACGCTGAAGAACAAGCAGCTCGAGAACCCGTGGAAAAAGCACGATAATATTCCGCTTTAGGGGGTGTCGCAGCTCATCCTCGTCATCCTGACGCAAGTCAGGACCTCGACGCGACAGGTGCGGAGCCTGAAATATCGAGGTCCTGACTTGCGTCAGGATGACGAGAGACTTTTTACGGTGTGCGGTGGCTTGGCTCAACGCCACTCTGGCGCCCTCTCGGCAAGGGTTTTATGGATCGCTCCCCGGCTTGGCCGGGCAGGGCGCAACGCTCCCCCCTGGAACGTCATCAGAACGTCATCCCAGCGCAGGCTGGGATCCAGTCTCGTGAGGTGGTGACGTCTGGAGGCTTGCGCCCATTCTGCTGCAGGTCTGCGTGTGAATCTGGGTCCCAGTCTGCGCTGGGATGACGGTGATTATTGGCGTGACTACTTCTCCTGCCACCCACCTTCAACCCCCCAAACATCTGTCATCCCCGCCGGATGGCCCGACTTGATCGGGCCGCAGAGCGGGGACCCAGACGCTCCGGCTTCAGCGGGCTACTGTCGCGGCCCGGGGCCGGTGCGGAACGGGTGATACGGGGCTGGCGTTGCGCGGCTTGCGAAAACCTGTCGGGCGTCTGGGTCCCTGATCTGCGCCCCGCTTTTGCGGGGCATCCGTCAGGGATGACAACGTATTGTGGGTAAAGGGAGATGGGCGTCAGCCACCTCAATAATGATACCGCGCCTGCACCACCTGCACCCGCGTAGGCTCTCCGGTCACGCGGTAGATCAGCCGGTGCTGGCTATCGATGCGGCGTGACCACCAGCCGGCGAGTTCGCCGCGCAGGGGTTCTGGTTTGCCGAGGCCTTCGAAGGGCGTGCGCCGGGTCGCCTCGATCAGTTTGAGGGCGCGTTTGAGCAGTCTGGCGTCATGGGCGGCGAACCAGGTCAGGTCTTCGATGGCCTCAGGACGCAATTCGACATTCATCCCTGCGGCTCACCGAGCCAATTGGCGAAATCGCCCGGGGCTTCGGCCATGCCCCGCAATTGCTCCGGGGTGAGGGTGCGGGTCTGGCCGGATTCGGCTTCGGCGATGCTGGCGCGCAGACGTTTGGCATTGGCGGGGCTGGAGAGCAGGTAATTCGTCTCCTGGATCGCCTCCCATTCCGACAGCGCAATCATCACCACCGGCTCGCCGCCTTGGCGCGTGATGATGGCCGGCAGTTTGTCAGCGGTGACACGCTCCATCAGGGCCTTCAGGCTGGCGCGGGCCTGGGAGAAGGAGAGGATATTGGCGAGTTTGGTCATGTGGTAATTGTACAGAAATTTGTACAATGTTCAAGCGCTGCGCTCGAAAAAGGGGACAGGTATATTTAACGCGCCGCCATTCCGTTTCGCCAGTAATGCCACTACGGCGCGGGCGCGTTAAATATACCTGTCCCCTTTTTTGCGGGCTATTCCGCCCGAACCGCCTTCGCCAGCATCGCCCCATAACTCGGCGCACTCGATCCCTCATAGCCCTCAAAATAGCCGCGCTCGCTGAGCAGGCGGTTCAGCTTGGGCAGGTTGTAGGGCGGGATGGCGGCGAAGAGGTGGTGTTCGAGATGGAAATTGACGTAATTCGGAGCCACCAGGGCGCGTTCAATCCAGTTGGCGTGGGTGGTGTGGGTGTTGTTGCGCGGCTCGGTGTCGAGACGGTTGATGGCAACGCCGTGCTCGCCGATATGGCGCAGGCGCATCACGGCGGGGAAAATGGCGATACGTGCGGCCCACCACAGCCCGATCGCCCACAGGGCGCCGGCGGCGTAGAGGGCGATGATCATCACCAGCTGGAAGGCGAGGAAGGGAAGTTTTTCGGCCAGGACCGGAGCTTTCCACGATGCGACCAACTCGCGCAGGCCGGTCTGGCCGGTCAGGTCGCGGATGAATTTGCGGCGCAGGCTGGCGCGCGTGACCGGGTAGTCCTTGACCAGACCCTTGTCAGGATCCTTCTCGGTGCCGGCATATTTGTGGTGATCGAAATGATAGGCGCGATAGGCCAGGAAGGGCGCATCAATCGCGGCGCCGCCAATCCACTTGCCGACGAATTCATTGAGCGCGCGGCTGTGGAAGAGGGAGCGGTGGGCACAATCATGCATCACGATGGCGAAGGCGAGCTGGCGTCCGCCGAGCAGGGCGATGGCGATCAGCACGGTGACGGGATTGGTCCAGACGATGGCCAGCGCGTAGGCGGCGATGACCAGCGCGAAATCACCGCCCAGCATGAGGGCTCCCTGCCAGTCGGTCGCCCGCGACAGGGTGCGCAATTCCTCGCGCGACAGGCAGTCGGACAGGTTGGACGTCATGGCAATTCCTCCGCGTTCAGTATCGCGCAATCCGCTGCGCGCGGCTAGAGCGCTCGGCTTCGCCGCCGCGCGGTCAGCCCAGCCCCGATTGACGGGTGACAAGTTTTTGAATTGCGCCGACTATGCGCGATCTGGGTGGGGCGTGGCGAGCAAAGCGTGATGGCGTTGAAATTTGTCGATCGACGCGGCGTCTTGGCCGGATTCGCGGCCATGGCGCTGATGACGGGGGCCTCGCCGGCACAAAGGCGGTCCGGCAAGGCGATCGTGATCGGGGCTGGCGCGGCGGGACTGGTCTGCGCCCGCGACATGGCGCGCGCCGGGATGGACGTTGTTGTGCTTGAAGCCCAGACGCGCATTGGCGGCCGCCTCAAGACCAGCCGGCAATGGAGCGATTTGCCGGTCGAGCTGGGCGCGTCCTGGATCCATGGTGTCACCGGCAATACGGCGGCCAGCGCGGCGCGGAGTGCCGGGTTGGTGCTGCACCCGACTGACTATGACAATCGCGCCGTCTACCAGGCCGGCACCGGCCTGCTTGGCCGCCAGGCCCTGGCCCGGCTGGAAGTCGTTGAGCAAAGGCTGGAGCGTCATATGGAAAACGCTCCGGGCGAGTCGCTAACGCGTGCCTGCCGCAGCCGGCCGCGCGGAACCGTTGCCAATCGGATGGCGCGCCAGGTCAGTCTCGATGCCGCCAGCGCAAGCCAGCACCAGCGGGCCCAATTTGCGATCAATTCCATCGTCGAGCATGAATTTGGCGCCGATTTCGAACAGCTATCGCGCTGTTTCTGGACCGAGGGCGATGATTTGCGCGGCGGCGATGGGCTGGTCACCGGCGGGCTGGATTTGATGGCGCAACATCTCGCCTTGGGGCTGGATATCCGGCTCGGGCAGCGCGTTGAGCGCATCGAATATCGCGGCAGCGGCGTCGCTGTCACTACGGCAGCTGGTGTCGAGAGCGCCGATGTCGTGGTCGTGACTGTGCCGCTCGGTGTGTTGCAGGCCGGTCGCATCCGCTTCGAGCCGGGTCTGCCCTCGGCCAAGACGGCGGCGATCGCGGCGCTCGGCTCGGGTCTGCTCAATAAGTGCGTGTTGAAATATGATGCGGTCAGCTGGCCGCGAAATATCGAGATCTTCAACCGGCTGGCCGATGCGCGCGGTGAGTGGAGCGAATTCGTCAATCTGGCCGCTTATAGCCAGGGCCCGGCAATCATGGCCTTCAATGCCGGCACTTTCGCGCGCGAGCTGGAGGGTGCCAGCGACCGCACCACGGGCCGGCTGGCGAGCGAGGCGCTGCGCTCGATGTTCGGGTCCAGCTTTCCTGAACCGGTCGCCGTGCAGGTGACGCGCTGGGCTCGCGACGAGCAGGCGCTGGGCAGCTATTCTTTCCCGACCGAGCAGACCCGGGCCGATACGCGTATCCGTCTTCTTGACGCGGTCGATAACCGGGTCTTTTTCGCCGGCGAGGCGACCTCGACCAATGCGCCCGGCACGGTGCATGGCGCGATGCGCTCAGGCCGCGCGGCGGCGATTGCGGTGGTGGAACGCTAACGCGTTCTCCGAATCCGCCAGAACTTCAGACGGTCAAAGTTTCAGGAGGGACAACCGATTATGAAAGCCTATCTTATACTCGACCTTGCGGTTCACGATTTCGGCCGGTTTCGTGAATACATCGAGCGCGTGCCGGCATTTCTGGAGAAGCATGGCGCGCGCTATATCGTGCAGGGTGCCGAAGCGACACCCATGGAGGGTGATTGGCACCCGGAGCGCATAGTCGTGCTTGAATTCCCCGCGCGGGAGAGTGCGAAAGAATTTCTGAGTGATCCGGACTATCAGGAATTGCTCGAAATCCGGTTGCAAACCACTACGGTGAAGATGGTCCTGGTCGACGGTTGTTTCTAGGCCGGTTTGCGCTTGGGCCAGGCGCGCCCGCCGATCAGGCCAGCCAGAACAGCCCAGATCGGTAGTGTCGCCAACAGTCCGGCCTGGCCTTCAAACATCGCGGCCGTGGCGAACAGCACCACGATGATCGCTCCGTCTCGCACCCGGCGCCGTTCGAGCGGCTCGCTATTGGCATCGCAGACGCTGGTCACCGGCGGGCAGGTGAGGATGAAAACGAAGCTCAGCACGGTCAGGATCAACGCCGCCAGACTCCAGCCGGGATCGATGGTGCCGAGCGGCTGCACGATCAGTGCGCCCCAATCGCCGCCGCGCTGGACGACGGCGAACATCGAAAAACCGGTCGCGAAGGCGGCGAAGACGAGATTGAGGGTCCGTTTGCGATCATGCAGCAGGTCAACGGCCATCGCGAAGCCGGCGACCACGCCCATCGCCCAATAGCCATCCACGAAGACGGCCAAGCCAGCCAACACGGTAACAATAGCAAGATCAGTCAGCTTGGCCGCCTGTCCGACTGTGCGTACCACGACGCGCGTCGCCATCAGGGCCAGCGTCAGCACCCACAGGGCCGGGGCCCAGCCCAGCGCGATGGCGATAACGGTCAGCGCCATGGCGATGAAAGCGGCCTCATTGCGGTCCGGATCAACTTCGCGGCCCAGAGCCCAGACGAGAAAGGCGGCCAGTAATCCGCTCAACCCGGTCGAGGCGGCATCGGCCAAACCGGCATCGTGCAGGAAGACGGCGGCGCCGCCGAGGCCAAGGCCAATCAGCGGCAGCAGGATCAAGACCGCGCGATTGGTCGGGTATTGCGGTTCGAGCGGACGCATGATCGAGGACAGGCGATAAATCGGTTTGGTCATGGCTGGTTCCTCGAATCCCTTGCGCCGATCATGGCTCATATCGTGCGCAAGGAGTAGAACTGTGTTGTGATTTCACCAACATCCGCCTCTAGTGGCGGCAAGGGCGGCCCGCCGGGACGACCGGCTGCGAGGGGTAGACATGATCTGGGCACTGCTGGTCTCCTTTCTGATCTGCTCGGTCACTGTGATCACGCATATGGTCGGCCTGGTGTTGTTGATGGCCTTCATGCGCGCGCGCTCCGGCGGGATCAGGCCACACCAGAATGTGCTGCGCCAGACCGGTTTCATCATGCTGATCGTGTTCGGCCTGTTCGCGATCCATGCCGTCGAGATCTGGTCCTATTCGCTGCTCTACCTGGCGCTGGGCGAGTTTTCGACGCTGGAATCGGCGCTGTATTTCGCCACCAGCACCTTCACGACGCTGGGCTATGGCGATGTCTTGCTGTCGCAGCAATGGCGTCTGGTCGGGGCGATCGAGGGCTTTAACGGGTTTTTGCTGATCGGCTGGTCGACGGCTTTTCTGGTCACGGTGATCGGCAGATTGCGCGCGATCGAGTTCGATTGGCTTGATCATCATCGCGACGGTGACTGACCGCTTACACACCATGGCTTGCGGGCAGGGCGCGAGCCACGCTAAACCGGATCACCGACCGGGCGTCCGCCCGCTTTGCCTGGGGCTGCAATGTTCAAGAAAATCCTGATTGCCAATCGCGGTGAAATTGCCGTGCGGGTCATCAAGACCTGCCAGCGTCTGGGCATTGCCACCGTGGCTGTCTATTCAGAAGCCGATGCGGCGAGTCTGGCCGTAGAGATGGCCGATGAGGCCGTCTATATCGGACCGCCCGCGCCGGGCGAAAGCTATTTGCGGCTCGAGAAAATCCTCGATGCGGTCAAGCAGACCGGCGCCGATGCCGTGCATCCCGGCTTCGGCTTCCTGTCGGAGAATGCCGCTTTCCCGATCGCGCTCGAGAAGATCGGCGTCGCCTGGATCGGGCCCAATGTGCATGCGATCGAAGCGATGGGCGACAAGATCCGCTCCAAACAGCTCGCGGCCAAGGCCGGCGTTTCAACCATTCCCGGCGCCGATGGCGAGATCGCCGATGCCGATACGGCTGTCGCGGCGGCCAAGGCCATCGGTTATCCGGTGATGCTCAAGGCTTCGGCAGGCGGCGGCGGCAAGGGCATGCGCATTGCGCGCAATGAAGTCGAGACGCGCGAAGGCTTTGCCGCGGCACGCAATGAAGCCAAGACCGCCTTTGGCGATGATCGCATCCTGATCGAGAAATTCATCGAGGAACCGCGCCATATCGAGATCCAGGTGCTCGGCGACAAGCACGGCCATGTGATCCACCTCAATGAACGCGAATGTTCGATCCAGCGCCGTAACCAGAAAGTCCTCGAAGAGGCACCTTCGCCCTTCATCGACGCCAAGACCCGCGCCGCGATGGGCGAGCAGGCTGTCGCGCTCTCGGCGGCTGTCGATTATGACAGCGCTGGCACGGTGGAATTCATCGTCGACAAGGACCGCAAATTCTACTTCCTCGAAATGAATACGCGGCTGCAGGTCGAGCATCCGGTGACCGAGATGACCGTGCAGCTCGATCTGGTCGAGCAGATGATCCGCTCTGCCGCCGGCCTGCCGCTCGAACTGACCCAGCGCGACGTCAAGATCAAGGGCTGGGCCGTCGAGGCACGGCTTTACGCCGAAGATCCCTATCGCGGCTTTCTGCCCTCGATCGGGCGCCTGAAACGCTTTGTCGAGCCGAAAGCCGGCCCGCTCGGCGAGGGTGAATTGCGCATTGATGCCGGGGTGAGGGAAGGCGATGAAATCTCGCTCTTCTATGACCCGATGATCGCGAAGGTGATCGGCTATGGCAAAACCCGCGAGATCGCCATCGACACGCTGGCAGCGGCACTGGACCGGCTACATGTCGAAGGGCTGCAGTCGAATGCGCCCTTCCTGTCGGCGGTGCTCGATGAGGCCGATTTCCGCGCCGGACGGATCCATACCGGCTATATCGACCAGCATTTCCCCGACGGTTTCCATGGCACCGCGCCACGCGAAGACCAGCTGACCTGGATGGTCTGCGCCGCTGCTTTCGTACACGAGACCTTCGTGCGCCGAGCCGCCCAGATCGAAGGCCGGATCACGCCGCCGCCGGGGCCGGGACCGCGCGAATGGGTCGTGCTGATGGATGGCCGCCGCTTCCCGGTCGAGATTGAACTGGGCGAGCCGGGCGAAGCGCGGGTCTGGGCCCCGACACTGGCGGAAAAGCAATTTGAGTTGAAGACGAGCTGGCGTGCCGGCTCGCATCTGTTCGATGCCGAGATCAATGGCACAGCCTTCGGGCTGGAATTCTCCGACCGCACAGAAGGCTATCGCATGCGCCATCGTGGCTATGCGGCCGTGGCGCTGGTCTGTTCGGCGCGCTCGGCCGAGCTGCACACCCTGTTGCCGGAAAAGCCAAAGGCCGACACCTCCAAACTGGTCCTCAGCCCGATGCCGGGCCTGGTGGTCTCGATCGCGGTTGCGGCCGGCCAAGCGGTCAAGGGCGGCGAGATACTGCTCGTCGTCGAAGCGATGAAGATGGAAAACGTCATCCGGGCCGAACGCGACGGGGTGATCAAGTCCGTCAACGTTTCGCCAAGCGCCTCGGTGGCGGCCGACGAGTTGATGATCGAATTCGAATAGCGCGGCTGCGCCCGGCATATTTCGCCCAAAACTTGAATCCGGCTTCACAAGTTCGCGCATTAGGCTAGGCTTTCCCGCTTCAATCGGGGAGGACGCCATGAACGCTCAGGACTTTATTCTCGATCCCAAGGATGCAAAGCGCATCCTGATCGGCTCAAGCGGCAAGCTCGGCCCGATGGATTTCGCCCAAGGGCTTGCAGCCATCGTCGCGGCATCGCTCGTGCTCAGCCTGCTTTCGCTTTTCCCTGGGATGGGCATGCTGGTGGGCCTGCTCAACCTCGTCGTTGGACTGGCGCTGGCCTATGCGTGGGTCTGTATCTTTTCCAAGCGTTTTCACGATGCCGGCCAATCCGGCTGGATGACGGTCGCGGCCATCGTGGTCGCAATCCTGATCTCGACCGTCGTGGTCCTGATCCTGTCGCCCGTGTTCGGCGGCATGGATTATGGCAATATGGCCGGCACGCGCTCGATGGGGGCGGGACAGGTGTTCCGGAACATGATCGTCAGCGTGATCACCAACGGCGCGCTGGGCTATTACATGTTCAAGCTGAAACCGGTTCTGCTCTGAGCCTGGCGCGACCTATGGCGCATCTGACCGGTTGACCGCTGAGCGGATCGACGGATAGGTGCGGGCTTGTCTAGAGATGTCTGGCCCGTCGATGAATCCGCTTGTGCTCTTCCTGCCCGTCTATCGCGCTTCGGTGACGGCCTATCTGCTCGGCCTTGTCCTGTTGGCCACGCTGGATGCGATGCGGATGCAGTTTGGCCTCATCCTGATACCTTCGGGTATTGCCCTGATTGCGGTCTGGTTTGCCCGCATGCGCCGACCTGTGGCGTCGCCGGTCCAGCACACACTTTGAGGCTTTACGCCGCCGCGTCCGGAACTAGCACCGGCGGCGATGCCCGGCTCGCAGGGCCGAACACCTGGTTGAAGGCGAGGTGTAGCGCTGCGTCGAAATCATCCATCGAAGCGCGAACGCCCAGATCGGCCAGACTGGTGACGCCATAAAGCGGGTTGGAGATGCCGCACGGCGTGATGCCGCTGAAATGCGTGAGATCGGGTGCGACATTGAACGCAATGCCGTGGAAGGATATCCAGCGGCGCAAGCGCACACCGATCGCGGCGATCTTGTCTTCGCGGGCATCACCGCGCTCAACCCAGACGCCAACACGGCCTTCGCGTGTGCCGGCTGTGACACCGAACGCGGCGGCGCTCTCGATCAACCAGCGCTCCAGATTGCAGACAAATTTGCGGGCATCGCGGCCGCGCTTGGTCAGGTCGAGCATGACATAGGCCACGCGCTGGCCGGGCCCGTGATAGGTGTATTCGCCGCCGCGACCGGTGGTGTGGACCGGAAAGCGGTCGGGCATCAGCAGATCGCCAGACTTGGACGAAGTGCCGGCGGTGTAGAGCGGCGGGTGTTCGAGCAGCCAGACCAGCTCATTCGCTTCGCCGGCGAGAATGGCGGCAACGCGCGCCTCCATAACCGCGACAGCGTCGGCATAACCGACCGGTTTTTCTGACACGGCCCAATCGACGCGAGATGCTGTATTTTCCATGCGTCTTAACCCCGCTGAAACCGGTTCGGTCAAACATCATCATTCCCGCGAGAAATCGCAAGTCCAGGAGTGTGTATCCGTGAGCCAACTTGGCGCCGTTCAGATCGAGATTGCCGTCCTGCTGGGACGCTCGAAAATGCCGATCCAGCAATTTCTGCGGATGGGTCGCGGCGCTGTCATCCCGCTCGATAGCGGCGAAGACGACCAGGTTTGGATCCTCGCGAACAATCATCCCATCGCGCGCGGCGACGTCGTGCTGCAGGGCGATCGCATCTCGATCACCATTACCGGGGTCGCCGATGCCAATGAATTCTTCGCAGCTGCGTAAGCTGCCGCATTAGACACTTCACAAGAGGAGGGGATGTTGCTATCTCCGCGCCTCTTCCACGTGCGGTCGTGGCGGAATTGGTAGACGCGCAGCGTTGAGGTCGCTGTGGGGTAAAACCCGTGGAAGTTCGAGTCTTCTCGACCGCACCATTTTTCTCGATATTGCCTGCATAAATACGGCGCGGAGGGCTTGGCCTCTCTCGCCTTTGCGGCGCTTGCGTCCTAGTGTGCCGGTGAATCAATCAGCCAGCGCACGGAGGCCCCCCATGAGCGACACCGCTTTTGAAGACGACCTCTATCGCGAAAGCACCGCGCGGGCCGACACCGATCCTGAATTTGTTGCTGAACTTCGCCAGGCGATTTCCGATCTCGATGCGGATCTGATCCGGCGACTGCTGTCACCCTTGCATGCTGCCGACATTGCCGACGTGCTGGAGCAGCTCTCGGCTGGCCAGCAGGGTATCCTCGCCGAGCTGACGCCCGATATTTTCTCCGGTGATGTCCTCGCCGAGATGGACCCTGGCACACGCGAAGTGGTGATGGATTATCTCCATCCTTCGCATCTGGCCGCAGCGATTGCCGAACTCGACAGCGATGACGCCACCGAGGTGGTCGAAGAACTCAACGAAGTCCGGCGCGCCGCCGTGCTGGCGGAAATTTCTGACATTAATCGTGAGGCCGTCGAATCCAGCCTGGCCTTTGACGACGAGACCGCCGGCCGCCTGATGCAGCGCGAATTCGTTGCGGCTCCGGATTTCTGGACCATCGGCCACGCGATCGATCACATGCGCGAATCCGCTGATGATTTGCCCGACAAATTCCACGATCTGTTTGTCGTCGATACCGGCTTTCGCCCGGTCGGGGAAATTCCGGTCTGCCGGCTGCTCAGCGCCCAGCGCGATGTCCATCTGACCGACATCATGGAACCGCCGCGCATTCTGGTGGAGCCGGAAACCGACCAGGAAGAAGTCGCCTATCTGTTCCAGAAATATCACCTGGTCTCGGCACCTGTGGTCGACAGTGCCGGGCGTCTGACCGGTATGCTGACCCTGGAAGACATGGTCGACGTCATCCAGGACGAGAACAAGGAAGACATGCTGGCTCTGGCCGGCGTGAATGAGGCGGGCCTCGCCGACACCGTCCTGCGTTCGGTGCGCTCCCGTGCGCCTTGGCTGCTCGTGAATCTGTTTACGGCGATCCTCGCCTCCGGCGTGATTTCAATGTTTGAAGGCGCGCTGGAGCGGATCGTGGCACTTGCTGTGCTGATGCCGATCGTGGCCTCGATGGGCGGCAATGCCGGGACCCAGACCCTGGCGGTTGCCGTGCGGGCGATCGCCGAACGCGACCTGACGGCGGCCAATGCGATGCGTGTCGTTTGGCGGGAATTGGCGACGGGCACGATCAATGGCGTGATTTTCGCGCTGCTGATTTCGACGGTGACACTGCTCTGGTTCCGCGATTGGGAGCTTTCGGCGGTGATCGGCATCGCTATGATCGTCAACCTTTCCCTGGCAGGCCTGTCGGGCATTTTGATCCCGCTCGGCCTGGTGCGCGCCGGGGCCGACCCTGCGGTCGCCTCATCGGTATTTGTCACCACCGTGACCGATGTCGTAGGCTTCCTGGCGTTCCTGGGGCTGGCGACAATCGTCCTGTTGTGATGATATCAAGCCGGGTGCCGGGTGAAATATTGGTGGTGGAATGGTGCATCTGATCAAATTGATGTCTCTCGTCGTGCTGTTGTGGACGCCAGCGGCGGCCGCGCAGGGTCATTGGGAATCGGCGGCCCGGCTCGATGTCGCGCGCGCCGGTCTCGCCGTTACTGTGCTCGATGGCCGGCTCTATGCAGCGGGCGGCGCTGGTTTGACGGCGCCGCGCGCCGAATTCGAAGTCTTCGATCCGGAAATCGATCGCTGGATGCCCGAGACCTCGCTGCCGCGCGGGCTCGAGCGCTTTGGCATGGCGGCCATTAATGGCCGGATCTATGCCGCTGGCGGCTATGCGGCCGGCGAGCTGGGAGTCGAGCCCACCGCGCTGATGTGGTCATGGTCGACCGAGGGGCGCATCTGGCAGAGCGAAATTGCCATGCCCGGTCCGAAGGCCGATTTTGCGATGCTGGCCGTGGATGATCGCCTGTACGCAATTGGCGGCACGCGCGACGATAACAGCATTTATGTGTTCGACCCTGAGGGGTTGAGCTGGGAGACGCTCGAAATTCCCGACGATGTCACCCGTCGAGGCTCGGCTGTCGTGGGCCTGGATGGCCGCATCTATGTCATTGGTGGCTCCCTGCGCGGTGAATTGTCGGCGCAGGTCGATATTTATGATCTGGCGACTAATGCCTGGAGCCGCGGCCCTGATCTGCCTGGCGCCAGCACCGGGATCGCCGCCGTCGTACATAATTCACGCATCCATGTGCTCGGTGGTACTGGTGTTGAGGGCGAGCAGCGGCTGACTTTGCGCCGGCACGCCTCCTGGCAACCCGGCGAGACGGCTTGGCGCAGTGAAGCCGATCTTCCCACCCCTCGCACAGCTGCCGACGCGGCTGTTCTCAATGGCAGTATCTATCTGATTGGTGGCGGCAGTGGCGGCGGATTCTTTGCGCCCTTCACGGCGATGGATGCCACCGATGTCTTTTTCGACGAGGCCAGTTGAGCCGCCCGGCATCGGGCTTGCAGTTGCTGTGAGATGATGCAGTGACGGGTCTCGAAACAGAACACGATGAAACCGCAATTGAAATCTTCTCCGGCCGCCCGCGAACTGATCCAGCGGTTCGAGCCCTATCGCGAACTCGCTGCCCAAGGCAGTGATGGGCGTTGGCGCGTCGGCTTTGGTCATCGCGCCGCAGCCCGCGAAGGCGTGCGGGTATCGCGCGAGGATGCGGCGCTGCTGTTGATTTATGACGTCATGCAGGCCGAAGCCGTCATCGACGAGATGTTTTCCGAGCCGGTGCCGAAAATGCAGCGTGATGCGCTGACCTCCTTCGTGCATGATATCGGTGCGACCGCATTTCGCAGCTCCGACGTGGCCCGCTATCTGTTTGAATGTCGTATCGAAGCCGCCGCCGAAGCGCTGGCCGGCTATGGCGATGGCGCATCCGAACGCCGCGAGGCCGAGAGCGCCATGCTTTTGGCCGGGCGTGATGATGCGCTGGCTGCCTCGGCTGCGGCGCGCAAGCCGGCCATGGTCGATCTTGTGATCAAGGTTGAACATCCCGCTGATCCACCTGCGATGACCGAGCCAGCCCTTCGCTCGCGCGCGGCATTGCCGGAATCCCTGATGCCGCCGCCGGCTCCAAGCCGGCAGACCGCTGCCCGGCGCGAAGCCGAGAGCGAAATCGCCCGCATTCTGGCCACCGTTGGCGCGATGCCGCTCGAAACCGACACGCCCCATCCTGACACACTTGCTGCAGACCAGCCCGCCGAGCCTGAGCCTGAATTCCCGGTCCAATCTGCTGAAACGCCGTCGCAGCCGGTCGAAGCCGATCCGGTTGAGGACACTCCCGCTGCAGACTCTGGCGATCCGGTCGACGAGACCGTGGATAGTGCCGGGCCTGAAGGCGAAGTCGAGCCAGAGCCAACCCCTGTGTCAGACGACCCCGAGCGTGTGGCTCATGATGCCGCGCCGGCGGAGCCGGTCTCGGCCCAGGTCATTGCGCGCATGTCGCAGGAAATCGCGCATGTCCAAGCGGTTGTGCCCGGCGACGATGATGGTCCTGAACCGCAGGCTGATGACGCCAATGTTTTGCCCGATGGCGTCAGCCTGGGCTATGCCTTTACCGGCACGTGGCCAGCCGATCTTGAAACGTCGAGCGAAGCCGGGGCGGCCGCCGTCGAAGTGCCAGAGCCTGAACCGGAAGCAGAGCCAGCTCCCGAGACGCAGACCGTTTCAGATGCAGAGTCGGACAGCGCCTCGCCTGAGGATGTCCAAGCCGCAATAGCCGAAGTCGATTCAGCCGCAGCTTCCGCGCCGGACGCCGCCCCCGTGGATCTCGTTCCCGCCGCTGTCGCAGTGGTTGAACGGACACTGGCAGTTACCGGTGACCGGACCCCGCCGCCGCATCCCGCCGATGAACCGGCACCGAGTGAAGGTGCGATCGGCGATATCGCCGGCGAGGGCGCAACTTCGGATGCCGATCATGTCGCCCATATCGATGAACTTGCCGGCACGCCCGATGCCATGATGTCCGATGCCGAAGGCGAAGATCCGCTTTCGCCTCAGGATCTGGTCGGCAGCAGCGACCTGTTCGTCGACAGCAAACCGGTCGCGGTGCGCAAGGAAGAAGACGGTTGGGGCTTTGTCGTGACGCTAATTGCCGGTCTGGTTGTGATGGGGGCCGGTATTCTCGACATCTATGGCGATTGGCCGCGGGTCTGGGTCGAACGCGATCCGACCTGGGGCGTTTTGGCCGCCGTGGCCGGTGCTTTCCTGGTGATTACCGCCTCGTGGATGCTCGGCTCGATCCTATCGGCAAAGCGGCGGCAGAAACGCGGCAAGTAACCGGTTAGCGACCAGTTGGCGACCAGCAAGTGATCAGTAAGCGGGCACCGCCCTGCCTGAACGGCAGGCGTCGATCTTGACCGGCCCCGACGCCGTGCTATGTCGCTGGGCATGATCTCCAATCAATACCCATCCCTCGACTTCGACCTCGGCGAAACAGCGGATATGATCCGCGACAGCGTCCGCGCCTTCGCCGCCGATGAAATTGCGCCACGCGCTGCCGAAATCGATCGCTCTGACGTCTTTCCCGCTGATTTGTGGGAGAAAATGGGCGCGCTCGGTCTGCTCGGCATGACCGTGCCGGAAGACGATGGCGGCACCGGGCTGGGCTATCTCGAACATGTCGTGGCGATGGAAGAAATCAGCCGCGCATCGGCCTCGGTCGGGCTGAGCTATGGCGCCCATTCCAATCTTTGCGTCAACCAGTTGCGCCGCTGGGGCGACCCGGCCCAGAAGGCCCGCTACCTGCCCAAACTGATCTCCGGCCAGCATGTCGGCGCCCTGGCGATGTCAGAGCCTGGAGCGGGCTCCGACGTTGTATCCATGCGGCTGAAGGCGGAAAAACACGGCGACCATTATGTGCTCAACGGCACCAAGATGTGGATCACCAATGCACCGGCCGCCGATACGCTGGTCGTCTACGCCAAGACCGATATCAATGCCGGTTCACGCGGCATCTCCGCCTTTATCGTCGAGCGTAATTTCAAGGGCTTCTCCGTCGCCCAGAAACTCGACAAGCTGGGCATGCGCGGCTCGGAAACCGGTGAGTTGGTGTTCGAGGATTGCGAAATCCCGGCCGAGAATGTGATGGGACCGCTCAATGGCGGTGCCCGCATCCTGATGTCCGGGCTCGACTATGAACGCGCCGTATTGTCGGCCGGACCTATCGGCATCATGCAGGCCTGTATGGATGTCGTGATGCCCTATGTCCGCGAGCGCAAACAATTCGGAGAATCAATCGGTTCCTTCCAACTTGTCCAGGGCAAACTGGCCGACATGTATGTGCGTATGAATGCGTCGCGCTCCTATGTCTATGCCGTCGCGAAGGCCTGTGACCGCGGCCAGACCACGCGCAAGGATGCCGCCGGCGCTATCCTCTATGCTGCCGAAGCCGCAACCCAAATGGCGCTGGACGCGATCCAGCTCTTAGGCGGCAATGGCTATATCAATGAATACTCCACCGGCCGATTGTTGCGCGATGCCAAGCTCTACGAAATCGGTGCCGGCACCTCGGAAATTCGCCGCTGGCTGATTGGCCGCGAGTTGTTCGAAGAAAGCGCATAAGCGTAACGCTGGCCGGGTGAGAGCAGAGGCGCTAGGCTGACAGCACCGCTGTCCCTTGTGAGGTCTCCCATGCGCGTTCTGATGCTTGCCACCAGCCTTGCCATCGGCCTGTCTGCCTGCGGATACGCGCAGAAGACAGACGGTCCGGCACACGCCATGCCAATTCTGTCGCCCGCCAACACAATAGAGGCCTGTGTGGGCCAGTATCCCGACACTGCGACGCGCGAAGCGACGTGCATCGGGCAATATTCCAGCGCCTGCATGACGTTGCGCGCGGACGGCGAAACCAATTCGGGCATGATCCGTTGTACTGGCGAGGAATATGCGGCCTGGGACAGCCGGCTCAACACGGCCTATACCCGCTATATGCAACAGCTCGGCGCGCCCCGCGATGAGGGCCTGCGCGAGGCCCAGCGCGCCTGGATGGCGTTACGTGATGCTGACTGCGAATTTGAAGCCTCGGCCTTTGCGGGTGGCTCGATGCAGCCCCTGGTGACCGCAGCTTGCATGCGGGATTATGCTGCCCGGCGCACGATCCGCCTGCTCGGCTGGCTCGAAGAACCGCGCTAAACGATCAGCCTGTCTTGGCGGGTAAGCCCAGCCGCAGCCGAGTTGCATCGTCGATTCCCGCCAGCATGCCCTGAGCCGCATCAAATCCCGCTTCGAGCGATTCGTCGTATCGGTGCCAGTCGCGCAAATCGACATTCGTTTCCGGCAGAATTAGCAGGTCGGCGGCCTCGCGCCCGGTATCGCGATCATCGGCGACGCCAACAGTGGCCGCGCGCATCAGCAGCGAGGCAATCGGCGGCAGGGTTTTGAAGCCGTGCTGGCGGATCCAGCCCAAAAAGCTCGGCGGGTCGATGAAATCATCGGGGTCAAGGCCTTGGGCCCGGCTGACATCAATGCCGACTACCGAACCGCGATGGAAAGCGCGCATTTCACGTGCCGGAAAATTGGTGAAGACGGCGCCATCGACCAGGATTTGCCCGTCCCGCACTACCGGCGGCAACAGGCCGGGAATCGCGACGGTTGCGCGCAGGGCTTCGCGTACCAGACCGCTGCGATGGACAAACGCGCGCCCCGTCGCAAGGTTTGAGGACAGGCAAAAGAAGGGGCGCACCATGTCGGCGATCTCGGCGTCACCGAAATGCTCCTTGAGGCGGGCATCGACTTTGCGGCCCTTGGCTAGCGAGATCACCGGTAGATTCCAGTCATCGAGCGGATTGGAGTCTACGAAAGCTTTGCGGATGCGGTCTTCGAGCTCGTCATCACTCCAGTCCAGCCCGATCCCGGCGGCGATAATGCCACCCATTGACGAGCCGCCGACGAAGTCGAATTTCATGCCCGCTTCGCGCAACGCCCGGATCGCGCCGATATGCGCATAGGCACGGGCGCCGCCGCCGGATACGATCAAGCCGACGGATTGGCCGGTCAGCGTGCGCGCCAACCGGTCGGCATCGATTTGATTTCGGTCCTGGCGCCAGTGGAAGACCCGTGCCGCATCGGCGGCGCTGGCCCATTCCTGCGGTCGTGAGGCCGGGACGATGCCGCCGAAATGCAGCATCACAACATCGATCAGTTTCAGCTTGGCGGCCGGGGAGGGATCGTCGGGCAGGAGCGGCGTTGAGGGGCGCGCATCAGAACGCGCCATCAGCCAGATGCGATCAGCTCGCCCCATCGCGCGCCGGGCCCAGATCGGATCACCCAGCTTGGCGATCAACAGCACGATATCAAAGCCGGATTCGAATTCGTCGAGATGGCGCCCACTCCATTCGACGCAGCTCTCATCGCAAATCGCGCAAGTCTTTCCGAGCCGGCTGAGCGCCTCCTTCAATTCTGCGGCGCGATAGGCGAGGTCGATGGTGGGCGAACTGCTGATCAGAGCAAACACCCTCGGCTCGGCGCTGACATTGCGCTGGGTTCCGCGCAGCCGTGCCAGCATCATGCGCGCCAATTCACGCATCAAGCTGGCATGCTTGCGCGTCAGCTTGTCGAAACTGGCCTTGGGCAGGCGCACCAATTCGGTGTCGCGCAGGGCGTAGACGCTCGCGCTGTGAGGGCTTTCGTCAAGCAGGGACATCTCGCCAACCGGCTCGCCGGCACGGATATAGCCGATCAGATTGGGGCGGCCCAGTGCGCCGTCGCGAAAAGCCGCCAAGGCGCCAGAGCGGACCAGATAGAAGGCATCGGCCGGGTCGCCTTCGCGGAACAACATCTGCCCCGCCGGCAGGCAGAACCATTCGACCTCTGCCTCAACGGCATCGAGGGCCGATTTTTCGACCCGTTTCAGGAAGGGCAGGAAGGATAGATTGAGAGCCATGACGCGTCGTGCGAATTTTCAAGCCAACCGGTGGGTTGGCGCGATTGATGATTCGAACAAAACCACGGACTGGGAATAAGCGCAAAGTGCGATTTGGAAAAGTCGGTGCCGCGCGGTGATTAGAAACGGCGACGGATGACCAGATGGGCCACGGGATGGAAGGAGCGCGCCTGGGTTTCGCCAACAGCTTGCCGGTCCATCGTGTCGAGATCGTCGAGTAGGGTCATGGTTTCGCCGGTGTCCGGATCGAAAATCTGCTGCCGGTCGCGTCCCCGATCCTGGAAATAGGCACCGCCTTCGACAGTCAGGCTCCACTGGTCAATATTGCGCACAGTGATGCCGGCACCCAGATAGCTGGTGAGCTTCTCCAACCCGCTCTCGCGCAGGTCTTCCGATAATTCGGCGTGCGGGAAATTGGCCCAAACCGGACTGCCAGCCTGCTGATTCCAAGCAGGGGCCGCATCGCGGTACAAGGGACGCACCGCAGCGGCTGACAGGTAAAACTCATCGCCGAATGGGAAGAAATCAACTTGTCCAGACAGAGCCGTCACATTGGTTTCGAGAATCTGTGCGCTGGGTAGCACTCCGATTGCGGGAGCAGTCTCCTCGCTGGAAAAATGCCAGCGCAGCAGGGTGGTCTGGCCGGGCTCGCCATCGCGCGTCGTCCAGGATTGTGCATCCTGCAAAGCCTGCGCCGAAACGGCGGTCGAGGCCAGAATGGACATGGCGGCGGCCAGAGCAAAACGCGAACGCATGGACACCTCCCTGATGGTAATCCGGTGAACCGGAATTTCTATCCCCAAAGCCTGCGCTCGACCCCTGAATCAGAAGTTAATGCGCCGCTCCAGCCAGATCGAAACTGGCTTATGGTTGCTAGACTATGATGAAAACGGGCACAGTCCAAGACCAATCAAGGGTTGAACCACCAATTTTATATGCACGTCCGGCCCCTGCCAGACTGGCAAGGGCCGGACGTCGCTGTCCATTCGCTGGGGAGGGAGGGACAGCGTGTCCTGGTTGACTATTGCAGATAACTCAGCGGATCGACCCATTCGAGGTTCGGTGCCGAATCGACGAATTGGTCGAGCAGATATTTATGGCCGGCCCCGTAGATGACGAGCACCCGGTCGCCTGGCCTGCTGACGTGTGCGATATTGGCGAAGATGTGCAGGTTGCGACCCCACCACAGCTCCATCTGCTGTGCTCCGGCCGGATGGGCACTATCACCCATTTGCGCCAAGATCAGGTAAAGGTTGTGCTGGGCGATTTCCTCTGCGCTGTTGACGTCGATCAACCGGTCCAGCACTGACAGGCTGGCAGTGGCCGGATCGGCCGCCTGCGCCTGAATACGTCCGATGGCGGTGTCAAAATCGGCGAGGAGCGCGGTCTGGCCTGCGGCGGCGGCCGCTTGCAGCATGGCGTCAAAGTCCATGCCGTTCGAGTAATCCACCGCATACAGCCGATCATGTCCGAGCCGGGCCGCCAGCGCCATTCCAATTTGCTGGCGTTCATTGACGGTCAGACTGTGCTGGCCGGCGCGATATTGCGCATAGGTCTCGTTGAAGGCCGCTTCGTGTTCGGGCTCAAGCTCAACGAGAATCCGGGTCGGCGCAAAAGCCTCCAGCCGGTCAAGGACGGCGGCAATCTCTGCCTGCCGCGCCGCGCTGAGATGGTCTTCGACCGGCGAATTGACGTAATCGCTTCCGCCGCCAGTGAAATGATAGGTGCCCAGGATCATGATTTCAGGCGCGGCGCCCGACTCGGGCGTTGGCGGATCTTGCGCCCAAGCGGCGGAACTCATGGCGAGAGCCATCAGGATGATTGCGGTCTGGCGGAGCATTGTCAGCATCCCCTGTTTGTGATTGTCCAGAGATGTGATGCCCCAGGGACGTGATTTGGATGCACGGATGATTGCCTAGGGATGGTCAGGCGGGTTAAGCAGCGCCATTACACCGTGACAAGTCAGGGCTCCGCATGACCCAGTTGACGACAGCCATCGATACGGATTCGACCAGTTTCCAGGCAAATGCCGATGCGATGCAGGCACTGCTCGAACAGCTGCAGGCTAAAACCGCCGAAGCTGCGGTCGGTGGCTCCGAGCGCTCGCGCGACAAGCATACGGCACGCGGCAAGCTGTTGCCGCGGATGCGGGTTGAGCGCCTGCTCGACCCGGGTTCGGCCTTGCTTGAGATTGGCGCCCTGGCGGCCAATGGCATGTATGAGGGTAATGTTCATGGCGCCGGGATGATCGCTGGTATCGGCCGTGTTTCCGGTCGCGAAGTGATGATCGTCTGCAATGACCCGACCATCAAGGGCGGCGCCTATTACCCGATGACGGTGAAGAAGCATTTGCGCGCCCAGGAAATCGCGATGCAGAATCGTCTGCCTTGCGTCTATCTGGTCGATAGCGGCGGCGCCAATCTGCCGCACCAGGCCGATGTCTTCCCCGATCGCGAGCATTTTGGACGGATTTTCTACAATCAGGCCAATATGTCGGCGATGGGGATTCCCCAGATTGCCGTCGTGATGGGGTCGTGCACCGCGGGCGGTGCCTATGTGCCGGCGATGTCGGATGAGAGCATCATCGTGCGTGAGCAGGGCACGATCTTTCTCGCCGGTCCGCCCTTGGTCAAGGCGGCGACGGGCGAGGTAATCTCGGCCGAAGACCTGGGGGGGGCGGATGTGCATTGCCGCACCTCCGGCGTTGCCGACCACTATGCCGCCAATGACGAACACGCCTTGCATATCTGCCGGCGCATTATTGCCAATCTCAATTCGGTCAAGACCGTCGATCTCGACCTCGCCGAACCGTGCGAACCGGCGCTTGACCCGGCCGAACTCGACGGCGTCGTACCGGCCGATATCCGCGCGCCCTATGATGTGCGCGAAGTGATTGCCCGTCTGGTCGATGGCTCGGTGTTTGACGAGTTCAAGAAGCTCTATGGCGAGACGCTGGTGACCGGCTTTGCTCGGCTTTACGGCATGCCGGTCGGGATTATCGCCAATAATGGCATCCTGTTTTCGGAGAGCGCGCAAAAAGGCGCGCATTTCATCGAGCTCTGTGCCCAGCGCGGTATCCCGCTGGTGTTTCTGCAGAATATCACCGGTTTCATGGTCGGCTCGAAGGCCGAGCATGGCGGTATCGCCAAGGATGGCGCCAAGCTCGTAACGGCGGTGTCGACCTTCAAGGGTCCGAAATTCACCGTCATCATTGGCGGCTCCTATGGTGCCGGCAATTACGGAATGTGCGGCCGTGCCTTTGGGCCGCGTTTCCTCTTCATGTGGCCGAATGCCCGAATTTCAGTGATGGGCGGCGAACAGGCTGCCGCCGTGCTGGCGACGGTCAAGCGTGACAGCATGGAGCATCGCGGCGAGGATTGGCCGCTTGAGGATGAAGCGGCGTTCAAGGCACCGATTCGCGAAAGCTATGAAGCCGAGGGCAATCCCTATTTCTCCACAGCGCGGCTGTGGGATGATGGCATTATAGCCCCGTCCGATACCCGCCGTGTTCTGGGCCTCGCCCTGTCAGCTGCGCTCAATGCACCGATCGAGAAGACGACCTTCGGCCTGTTCCGGATGTAGCGAAGGCCCACGACAGGGCGATTTGCCGATTGATTGAACGTTTGCACCGTCAATGTGGTATTCTGGAATTTGGGCCGTTGTCGCGAGCCGAGGCGGCCTGTTGGCCCGCGTGGTTGCTGACAATGTCCAGTATTTGGTGGTTAGGGAAAACTTGTTTGTGATCAACAAGCTTGCGGTAAAAGGTTAACAAAATTCGCGTGTGAGGAGAAGCCGCTTTCCAAACGTCGCAATTCGAAACATCGTTAGGGTAATGGGCGCGTCTTGGGGTAAGGTTAGCGTCGTCATTTATGGCGGGAGGGGAACGTAATATGGAATTCATGGAGCCGGTAATCGGCATATTTAATCAGGGGCTCGACTTTTTCATGCCGGGGCTGCTGGCCTATGCCGGGGACGGTACGGTCGTGAACTGGATGGCTCTGGGCATCCAGCTTGGCGTGATTGCGCTCGTGCTGGCACTGCTGATGCGCGAAATGGGCGCGATCATTATTTTCACCGTGGTCGGTGTGATCATCCACGTCATTGTTGATGTCGTGATGCCGATGGTACGTGGCGGCGGCGGCGAAGGCTTCGACATGACCGCCTTCATCTCGCAATTCACGCAGATGGATTACCTGTTGTATCTGGGCGCGCTTGCGGTCGGCTACTTCGTGGGGATCATCGTGCTATCAATCCTCAAGGGCCTGATCTTCCGCGGCGACTGACGCGGACAGGACGATGCGCTGAAATTCGGGCTGCCGGCATTCGTGCCGGCGGCCCTTGTTTTGTCTGCGACAGGCCAGGGTTTTGTCTGCGCGGCCGGGTCGCGGCAATCGGCCCCTTGGCCTGCGACCGCGCCGGGGCTAAGTCTGTGGGGTCAGTTTCACAAAGAGGAAATCCGATGAGCGACGCGTCTGTCCTGCTTGATGTCAGCCCTGCCGGTGTGGCCGTGGTCACGATCAACCGGCCCGAGAAGCATAATGCCTTCAACGCCGAGGTGATCGCAGCGCTGTCGGAGGCCTTCGAGACATTGCGGGCCAATCCGGGCAATGTCCGCCTGGTGTTGCTGCGCGGCGCCGGACCAAGTTTTTCCGCCGGTGCTGATCTGGAATGGATGCGGTCGGCGGCGCATTTCGACGAAACCGATAATGAGCAGGACGCGCTGGCGCTCGCCACCATGCTCAAGCGCCTGTACGACCTGCCACAGATGACGGTGGCACTGGTGCACGGCGCGGCGATGGGCGGTGGCGCCGGCCTGTTGGCCGCCTGCGATGTCGGTGTGGTGATGGCGGATGCCAAGATACGCTTCTCAGAAGTGCGCCTTGGTCTGACGCCAGCGACGATCTCACCCTATGTGATCCGCGCCATCGGCCCGAAGTGGGCCCGGGCTTTGTTTGTCTCCGGCGAAAGCTTTGATGGCAATTTCGCCTATCATATGGGCCTTGCCCAATACGTCGTCGCCAATATGGAAGAGATGACCGCGATGGAGGAACATCTCGCAAAACTCGCATTCGCTTCGGCCCCGGGCGCCGTCGCCGATGCCAAGCAATTAGTCGACGAGGTGACCGGCCGCGAAATCGATCACGGGCTCGCAGTCCACACCGCGAAGGCAATCGCCAGGCGCCGCATTTCCGACGAGGGTCGTGAAGGTCTGGCGGCCTTCCTTGAACGCCGCAAGCCAAGCTGGGCGGAGTAGGCTGCGCGGCGGATGCTCCGTATCCCGGATCCACGCGCTTTCCTGCATGCGCGGCGTGAAGCGCTGCGGACCTCGTTCGTGCGTGGGCCTTGGACCCAGGGCGTGTTCGAATTTGTCGCGTTCGGCATCAAACAGGCCTGGGCCTGCCTGTTCGGCGGATTGATGCTGGCCCTGCTGCTGGGGACATATCTCTGGTATCCACAGAGCTGGACCTTGGCGCGCTTTGATTTCCTGACCCTGGCGGCGCTGTCGATCCAGATCATTCTGATCGCGACGCGGCTTGAAACCTGGGAGGAGGCGAAAGTGATCGCCGCCTTCCATGTCGTCGGCACGGTCATGGAAATCTTCAAAACCCAGGCTGGCAGCTGGGAATATCCCGAGGCGAGCCTGTTGCGCATTGCCGGTGTGCCGCTCTTTTCCGGCTTCATGTATGCGGCGGTTGGATCCTATATCGCGCGGGTCTGGCGCATCTTTGATTTCCGCTTCGACCGATTTCCGAAGATGTCTTGGCAAATCGCTTTGGCTGTGGCGGTTTACGTGAACTTCTTCGCGCATCACTACGGACCGGATTTCCGGCTGTTCCTGTTTCTCGCGACCGGGATTGTCTACGGCCGCTGCGTTGTCTGGTTCCGGCCAGACGCAGCGCATCGACCGATGCCGCTGGTAGTCGGATTCCTGCTGGTGGCGCTGTTTATCTGGTTCGCCGAGAACCTCGGCACCTTCGCGCGCGCCTGGGTCTATCCCGGCCAAGATGCGGGCTGGCACATGGTCTCGCTCGCCAAGCTTGGCTCGTGGTATCTCCTGATGATCATCAGTTTCGTCCTCGTCGCCGCTGTGCAATACCGGCAACAACCGGCCAACTCCGAATTGGATCGACCATGATCAAGACCCTCCTGATCGCCAATCGCGGCGAGATTGCCTGTCGCATCATGCGCTCTGCGCAGCGGATGGGGATTCGCTGTGTCGCCGTGTATTCCGAAGCCGATTCTGATTCGCTGCATGTCCGCATGGCCGACGAGGCGGTGCTGATCGGTCCCGCACCGGCGGCGGAAAGTTATCTGCGTGCCGACACGATCATCGCGACCGCAATCCGCACCGGTGCGGATGCGATCCATCCCGGTTATGGCTTTCTGTCGGAAAATGCCGCCTTCGCCGAAGCCTGCGCGGCCAGCAATATAAATTTCGTCGGTCCATCGGCGGACTCGATCCGCGCCATGGGCCTGAAGGATCGCGCCAAGGCCTTGATGGAAAAGGCCGGTGTACCAGTGACGCCTGGCTATCATGGCGAAAGCCAGGATCCTGATTATCTCAAGAGCGCCGCGACAGGGATCGGATATCCGGTCCTGATCAAGGCGGTCGCCGGCGGCGGCGGCAAGGGGATGCGCAAGGTCGAGCATGAACGTGATTTCCTCGCCGATCTGGACAGTTGCAAACGCGAAGCCTCCAAGAGCTTTGGCGATGATCGGGTGTTGATCGAGAAATTCATCACCAATCCGCGCCATATCGAAGTCCAGGTGTTCGGCGATAGCCGTGGCCGTGTCGTGCACATGTATGAGCGCGACTGCTCCTTGCAGCGCCGCCATCAAAAAGTGATCGAGGAAGCCCCGGCGCCAGGCATGACGCCCGCCGTGCGCACCGCGATGTGTTCAGCGGCGATCAATGCCGCCAAGGCCGTCGATTATGTTGGCGCTGGCACGGTGGAGTTCATCGTCGACGGCTCGGGCCCGCTGCGCGAAGACGGTTTCTTTTTCATGGAGATGAATACGCGGCTTCAGGTCGAGCATCCGGTGACCGAAATGGTCACTGGCCTCGACCTGGTCGAGTTGCAGCTGACCGTCGCAGCCGGCGGCTCGGTGCCGGAGCAGGACGCGATCCGCCTGCACGGTCATGCGATCGAGGCCCGGCTCTATGCTGAGGACCCGGTCAACGGTTTCCTGCCCTCGATCGGCGTGCTGCACCGGCTGAGCCTGCCCGGCGAAGGCAAAGGTGAGCGTGTCGAAACCGGGGTTGAAGAGGGCGGCGAGGTTTCGCTCCATTATGATCCGATGATCGCCAAGCTGGTCGCCCATGGTGAGACCCGCCGCGAGGCAGCCCTGCGCCTGGCCGGCATGCTCGACGAGCTCGTGGTCTGGCCGGTCAAGACCAATGCCGGCTTCCTGCGCCGCACCGTGTTGCACCCCGACTTCCTCGCGGCCCAGCTCAATACCAGCTTCATTGAACATCATATCGACGATCTGGTCCCGGGCGTGTTCAGCCTCGCCGATGCCGGTTTTGCCGTGCTGGGAGCCCTCGATCTGCGCCCACTACTGGCTGACCTGTCCGACCCGTTCGATGTCGCCGATGGCTGGCGCATGAATAGCGCCCCGCGCATTGCTCACCGCTTCGAGGTTGATGGCGAGGCGGTTGACGTCTCACTGGAGACCGATGGCGATACGGTTGTCGTTCACTGCGCCAGCGAGACGCAAGTCTTGCAAGGGCTCGAGATCGAAGCGCTTGATGAGGGCTTCCTGTTTCAGGCCCGTATCGACGGGCAGCTCGTGGCGGCTCAATTCGAGACGATGGAGACGGGCTATCTGGTCTCTTCGTGCGGCCGAACCAGCGTCTTCACAATTGTACATCCCGATGCCGCCGTCGCTGCGCTGGAAGCGGGCGATACGATCAAGGCGCCGATGCCGGGCAAAGTGCTGGCGGTCAATGTCGCCACGGGCGATGAGGTCATTCGCGGCCAGGCCCTGGTCGTGCTCGAGGCGATGAAGATGGAACACGCCTTGGCCGCGCCGCGCGACGGAGTGATTGCCGAGATGCGCGTTGAAGCTGGTGCCCAGGTCGCCGAGGGTGATGTGCTGGTGCTGCTGGTCGAGGAATCGGTCGAGGCGGCTTGAAACTCTGTCTGAACTCTCCTGTAGCGCGAAACTGGCATCATTCCTGCTGATCTCAGGCGAGACCACAGGGAGCCGGTTCAATGCGTGACACTTTCATGGAGCGTTTTGCCAGTGAATGGCCGATCGAGGCACGGCAGAAGTTTCGCCGCCAGCCTGCCGTCGTGCGCCACAATTATCACGAACATCATTTGTTCTCCGATATGGCACTGGCGGCTTTGATCGAGCGGCATCCGCGCGATCTGATCGATTTTTGTACGATGGGTGAGGATGCGACCGATCATGACAGCTGGCGTGGCGGCGATCCGGGCGCGCTGAGCGGGATGGAATTGATCGAGGCTGTGCGGCATGGAAAGCTGTGGATCAATCTGCGGCACGCGATGGATTTGGACGAGCAATACCGGCCCATCTACGAGGCCATGCTCGGCGACATGAAACGCGCCAATCCGGGGTTTCGGCCGCTGTCCGCCGAGGCGGGGATTCTGATCTCCTCACCGATAGCACAGGTCTTTCTGCATTCGGACGTGTCGGAGACCATGCTGTGGCACCTGCGCGGCGTGAAGCGCTTCCGCGCCTATCCGCCAAAACTGCCCTACCTCAATACCGACAGTGTTGAAGCCGTACTGCACCGTGACGCGGTTGAGGACGTGCCGTTCAACCCGGCCTGGGACAAGGACGCCTTCACCATCGACCTGCATCCGGGCATGGCCATCAATTGGCCGCTGCATGCCCCGCACCGGGTCGAGAACCAGTCGGGCATCAATGTTTCTGTGCCGTTCGATATCTCGACGCCGCAATCGCGCCGGCAGAATGCGGTTCTCTATGCCAACGGCCTGCTGCGCCGCCACTTCGGCTGGGTGCCAGCCTCGACCTCGACCGACGGTCTGACCGCGTTGGCGAAACAAATGCTGACGGCAGCGGTCAAGCTGCGGCTCAAATATTTCCCTGCGCCGGACAAGCCGATGCCCAAGAGCGAGACGACTTTCGATATTGATCCCACCGCGCCGCATGGTTTCACCGATCGCCAGGCTGCATAACGCAGCGGCCAGCGCCATGGCTTTGACGGGGGCGGGGATTCACCCTAACCGATAGGCATGGTTATGCATCTCATCAAGCTCTGTGTCGGCGTGAAGGAAATCGATCAGCTCGAGGCCTCGATTCAGCGCGAAACCGCGGCGCGGCGCGCGGCCGGGGAGCCGGAAGTGACGGTCCATGTCACGCGTATGATGCCCTCACGCAAGGACGAGATCGAGGCGGGCGGCTCGCTTTACTGGGTGATCAATGGTGCCGTGCAGTGCCGTTCCGAGATTATCGCGCTGGAACAGATCCAGGGCGAGGACGGTATCAAGCGTTGCGCCATCATCATGTCGCCGGACGTGATCCGCACCTCACCATCACCGAAACGGCCATTCCAGGGCTGGCGCTACCTCAAACCGGAGGACGCGCCGCGTGACCTTACAGGGCCCGGTGAGGGCGGTGCAGGGCTTCCTGATGATCTCAGGGCGCGGTTGATGGAAATCGGCGCCTGGTAGCGTCTATTCGTCGTTGGCGGGCAGGCGGATCTCGTACAGCGCAGGCCATAACTTGCCGGTGACATAGATCTGACCGGTCTCGCTATTCCAGGCAATGCCGTTGGCGACCGCATCGCGCGGGTCATCAAGATTGGCGGGTATCAATGCCGTCAAATCGATCAGGCCGGTCACGTTGCCGGTTTGCGGATCGATCCGGACAATGGTGCTCGTCTGCCAGATATTGGCCCAGATCTCGCCATCTACCCATTCCAGCTCATTGATTCGCCGCACCGGACGGCCATTGATCGTGACGTCGAGCGTGTCGGTCTGCTCGCGCGTTTCCGGGTTGAGAAAGCGCAATTGCGGCGAGCCGTCGCTGAGGATCAGGCGAGTGCCATCGGTGGTCAGTCCCCAGCCTTCACCGGGATAGGTGAATTGGTCGAGTAATTCGAACGTACTGGCATCAAACACGAACCCGGTTTCTGAAACCCAGCTGAGCATGAATATCCTGTCGCCGATCCTCGTGCTGCCTTCGCCAAAAATGGGCGGGTTTATATTGACCTGTTGCAGCACGCCGCCGGTCTCCAGATCGACACGCCGCAGGTTTGAGTCGCCAACCTGACCTGTGCTTTCGAACAGGGCGCCGTCATGGATGAACAGGCCTTGTGTGAAAGCCGCCGCGTCATGGGGATAGGTGGCGACGATCTCCGGCTGTTGCAGTTGCGGCGAGGCCGACTGGGCGCAAGCGATCAGCGGTGTGGACAGCCAGGCCAACAGGGCGAGTGGGAGGAGAGGTTTCAAGTGTCGCAATATCCAGATCGTGTAACCGAGGTTCAGCTTAGCGCCAATTCGGGCGTCAGGAAGGCAGGGCTGCACAATTGTCGATCAGCCGCGTCGTGCCGAGCCGGATGGCGGCCAGCACCCGCGCCGAGGCTCGCAGCCTGCCTGGCGGCAGCGGCGCGAGGGTGTCGGCACAGCGTGCCTCGATATAATCGACCTCATCGAAGCCGGTTTGGCATGCGTTCAGCGCCGTCAATCGAGCCGTTTCGATCGATTGGCCCGCTTGCAAATCGGCGGCGAATTGCTTGAGGATCACATTGAGATGGCCAGCCTTCTGGCGCTCTGGCGGCGTCAGATAGGCATTGCGCGAAGACAGGGCGAGCCCGTCGGCTTCGCGCACGGTCTCGCCAGCGATGATGTTGACCCCGAGATCGAGATCACGTGCCAGCTGCCGGATCACCAGCAATTGCTGATAATCCTTCTCGCCGAACACCGCGACATCAGGGCGAACCTGGTTGAGCAATTTGGCAACGACTGTGGCGACGCCGTTGAAAAAATGTGGCCGCGTCACACTCTCCAGCCCCTCGGCCGGGCCGGTCATCGAGATCGAGGTGGCAAAGCCGTCCGGGTAGATGGCCTCGTTGGTGGGCAGATAGATCAGGTCGCAGCGCGCTTCGGTCAGCTTCTGCGAGTCTTCGATCACCGTGCGCGGATAGGCCTCGAAATCCTCGCCGGGTGCGAATTGGGCCGGGTTGACGAAAATGCTCGCCACGACCCGGTCGCACTGCGCCTTGGCAAGCTGGACCAGGGCGAGATGGCCCTTGTGCAGGGCGCCCATCGTCGGCACGAAGCCGACGCTCAGTCTTTCCTCACGCCAGCCGCGGATGCGGGTGCGCAGGGCCGAGACCGTTGTGGCATGGGGGATTTGCAGATTGAGCATGGGGGCACCGGGAAACTGTCGGCCATCGGCATAATCATAAGCGATGAGGGAGGCAAGCGGTGCGACTCGGTCTAGACGGATTGCCATGAAAAATTTGGCTCTTCTCTTCGCCAGCGCGACACTCCTGTCTGGATTGGCCGGCTGCGCTACGACGACCGATGTGCCGGAAGCGGCGATTGTGCCACCGATCGCACAAACCCAGGATGCCCGCATCGCCGACATCACGGCGCGGGAACTGGATCGCCGGGCCCGTTATGAGCCGGAAAGCCTGGCTGCGGTCGCGCCGCAATTGCGCGCCCTGGCACTGGCGTTGGCCGGACCCGCGGCTGCAGACGAGAACGCATCCGCTGCGCCGGAGCCGCTGGCGGCCGCGCCCGAGGACATGCTGACAGCGCCGAGCCTGCTGCACGGTATCCATCTCGCATCCTACCGGACCCTGGCGCACACCAGTGCCGGCTGGGATGAATTGCGGGCCCGCTTCCCCGAGCAACTCGCCGGCCGCGAAGCGCGTGTTGAAGCGGTGACGATACCGGATCGCGGCGATTTTCTGCGTTTGGAGGCGGGGCCTTATGATAGCCTGGCGGCAGCGCGTGCGGCCTGTGTTGTTATCGAGCAGGCCGGCGAATACTGCCTTCCGGTAGACTTTTCCGGTCGCCCACTGGTCGATCTCGATCCGGGCATGGCACACTGACAGTATCGCCTGCTTGATTTTGTGTCGCGCTGCGGGCGCGCGGACTAGGCTGCCGGAACGATGACCACACACTCTGCATTCAAACTCCCCTCGAGGCCGATTGGCCGCGTCCGCGACGGCGCCCGCGAAGCGCATCTGATTGTCGTTGGCAATGAGAAGGGCGGCGCTGGTAAGTCGACTGTCGCGATGCATCTGGCCGTCGCTCTGATGCGGATGGGCAAACGCGTGGGTGCGGTCGATCTCGATCTGCGGCAGCGCACGTTCACACGCTATCTCGGCAACCGGACCATCTGGTGCGAAAAGCACGGCGTCGAGCTGCCGCGCGCCGCCGAGATCGCCTTGGCACCCAGCGCCCAGCGCGATCTTGATATCGCCGAGATGGAGGAAACCGAGCGCTTTTCCGACGCGCTGAGTGATCTCAAATCGCGCACCGAATTCATCGTCATCGACGCGCCCGGCGCCGATACGCTGTATTCGCGTCTCGCGCATTCAGCCGCCGACACCATCGTCACGCCGGTCAATGACAGCTTCGTCGATTTCGACCTGCTCGCCGAGATCGACCCGGACACTTTCCAGGTCGGACGGCCCAGCGTTTACAGCGAGATGGTCTGGGAGTGCCGCAAGCGCAAGGCAGCGCTGGAGAAGCGCTCGATCGACTGGGTGGTGATGCGCAATCGCGTCTCCATGCTCGACGCCCGCAACAAGCGGCGCGTCGGCGAGGGGTTGAAAATGCTGTCGCAGCGGATCGGTTTCCGTCTGGCGCCCGGCTTTGCCGAGCGGGTGATCTATCGTGAGCTGTTTCCGCTGGGGCTGACCCTGCTCGATCTGACCGAGAGCGGCTCGACTATCCCCTTCACGATGAGCCATGTCGCGGCCCGGCAGGAATTGCGTGACCTGTTGATTGTGCTCAAGCTTTCGGGGCTGCAAGGGCAGCCCATCCCGTTCTGATATGGCGGGTTTTGCACTCGGCATCCTCGCCCTCGCCGGCTTTCTCGCAGTCGGCTGGTGGTTCTCGCGCCAGAAGACGGCACACGCCTCACGCATCGTGCGCATGCTGCTGGGCGGCGGTGCCCTGTTGGCCGGGGTAATGCTGGCCCTGCGCGGCGCCATGCCGCTGGGCATCCCGATCGGATTGTTCGGGCTGGGCATGTTGGGTATTGCGATCAATGCGCCCGGCCAAAACGGCTCGCAACGTCCGGGTCCGCCACCAACGACCGGGGCGATGAGCTTGGCCGATGCCCGTGAAATTCTTGGTGTTTCGGCCGATGCGACGCGCGAGGAAATTCGCCACGCCCATCGTCAATTGATGAAGAAGCTTCATCCCGACACCGGCGGCTCGGCCGGGCTCGCGCGCCAGGTCCAGGAAGCGCGCGACGTGTTGCTGGCTGCGCTTGACGACTGACTGGCTCGGGCCGGAAGCGCGCTTTATTGCCTGACGCACGAAAAAGTTGTATTCACACCCTCTGTCTTCGGAGGTTGGGGCGATGAAACATTCGACCGACATGGCCGTCAGAGGCCGGTCTGTTGCACGCGATCTGTTCGGCAAGCGATCACGGGCGGACACAACGCCCGACGCCAACACGCAAACGCTGGCGCTCGATCTGCGGGAAATGAGTGAGCGGGCGTTTCGCGCCGGTCTGGGACGGTGCAGCAGCCTGATCGAAGTCGCGGCGCTGATGGTCGAGCTGGAAGGCTCGGCGTTGGATCAGGACGAATTCGACATCTGAAGCAGCCCGCCCGGCAGGACATCAATTTTTCCCTCCATTTCCAGTTCCAACAGTATCGCTCGAATCTGGCCGACGGGGATAGCGGCCTGGCGGGCCAATTCGTCAGCAGAGATCGGGGTGGGGGATAACAGCGCTTTGACCCGGTCCGCTGTAGCGGCTGGTGGCGTGGGTTCGACCTGTTCAAACTCGGCCTGTTCGAACTCGCTGGCATCGGGCTCAAGAGCGTCGAAATCGAAGGCATCGGCCTCATCCTTGAGGCCGCTGCCTGCAAGGCCGGGCCGGGGCGCTTCGGGTTGGATCGCTGGGGTGTTTTCCAATATCGCCAAAACATCTTCAACGCTTTCAATCAGATGCGCCCCGTCGCGCAGCAATTGATTGCCGCCCCTCGCACGCGGATCGAGCGGTGAACCGGGCACGGCCATCACGTCGCGGCCCTGTTCGGCGGCGAAGCGGGCGGTGATGAGCGAGCCGGATTTCAACGCCGCTTCAACCACTAACACTCCGAGCGACAGGCCGGAGATCAGCCGATTGCGGCGCGGAAAATCACGCGCCGTCGGCAGGGTGCCGAGCGGTACTTCGGAGACCAGCAACCCCTGCCTGGCGATGGCGTGGTGCAGCTCGTAATGCTCTGGTGGATATATGTAATCCAGACCGCCCGCGAGGACGGCGATGGTGCCGGTCTCCAGCGCTCCGGCATGGGCGGCGCCATCAATGCCGCGCGCCAGTCCGGAGACAATCACGACGCCGGCTGAGCCCAGACCATGGGCCAATTCGCGGCAAAAGCGCAGGCCGGCGGCCGAGGCATTGCGCGCTCCAACCATGGCACAGCAAGGCTGGGCGGCCAGTTCGAGCCGACCTTTGACGAGGATAAGTGGCGGCGGTGCGGGGATACAGGCGAGGGTGTGGGGATAATCGACTTCGCAGCGGGCGAGAAGACGCACGCCGGCGCGGTCAATGGCGTCGAGTTCGGCTTCGGCGGCACTGCGTGGAGGGATGTTGGGGCGGGACGATCCGCGTGTCCTGGCAAGGCCGGGCAGGGCGTCGATGGCGGCTTCGGCGCTGCCGAAACGGGCGAGCAATTTGGCAAAACCGACCGGGCCGATGCGCGGCGTTCTTGCCAGGCGCAACCAGTCACATCGCTCGCTATAACTGAGTTCTTCCGGCCTCACTGGCCCTCCGAATCTGCCCCGCTTTCAGCTGTCGTTGAGTTACCGCTGGTCTTTCGCCCGACACGCGGTTCCTTGCCGTTCAGTATCCGTTCGATATTCGCCCGATGCAGCCAATAGATCAGCACGGCCAGAAGCCCGGTCATGATCGCGACATCGACGCGCCCGAGGACAAGTGCTGCGATCGGTGCCGCCAGTGCCGCGACGAGGGCGCCGAGCGAGGACATGCGGAAGATCGCAAACGTGATCAGCCAGGTGGCGATCACGGCCAGCCCGACCGGCCAGGCGACGACCAGCACCGTGCCGACGAAAGTCGCCATGCCCTTGCCGCCCTTGAATTTGAGCCAGACCGGAAAGCAATGGCCGGCGAAAGCGGCGGCGCCAGCGACCAGGCCAGCTGTGGTGCCGAAATAATGCCCAAAGAGCGCCGCAGCGAATCCGGCCTTGCCGGCATCGAGCAGCAAGGTTGCCAGCGCCAGATCCTTGCGGCCGGTGCGCAACACATTGGTGGCGCCGATATTGCCCGAGCCGATGGCGCGGATATCGCCGAGCCCGGCCATTTTCGTGATCACCAGGCCGAACGGGATAGAGCCGAGCAGATAGCCGTCAAAGGCCGCAAAGATATAGAGGCCCGCATTCATGATCATCTCACCGGTCATATCGCTTTACCCGTCATGGTTGTGCAACATTACGCCAGCGACGAAGGTTTGCAAGACCCGGCCCTGGAAACGTCGTCCTGACCAGGCGCAATTGGCGCGCGGCGAGGCGAGGGCGTCGGCATCGACCACCCAGGGGATATCGCCATCGACCAGGATCAGATCGGCTGGAGCCCCGGCAGCGATGCGGCCCTGGGGCAGGCCAAGCAGGTCGGCGGGGCCGCTGGTCAAGACGCGCAGGGCATCGATCAGCTCCAGCTGGTCGTCATGTACGAGGCCGAGCATGGCCCCGAGCAGGGTCTCGACGCTGAGGCTGCCGGCAATCGCCAGCGCGAAGGGCTCGCCCTTGTCGTCGAAGGGCGTGGGGCGGTGATCGGAGACGACGGCATTGATCTCGCCATTGATGACGGCTTCGATCAAGGCGCGGCGATCCATTTCCGAACGCAGCGGCGGATCCATCCGGAAGGCACTATCGAGATCGCCGGCATCGGTCTCGTTGAGCGTCAAATGCGCGACGGCGACTGTCGCCGCGATTTCGATATCTCGGCTGCGGACATGGCGCAGCGCGTCAAGCCCGGCCTCCGTTGAAAGTCGATCTATCAGCAATTTACCGCCGGAGAGTTCGGCCAAGCTGGCATCGCGCTCAATCGCGATGCGCTCGGAGATGGCGGGCTCGGAGGGCAGGCCCATCCGCGCCGACCAGTCGCTTTCCAGCGCCACCGTGCCGATGGACAGCTCGGCATCGGCGGGGCGCGAGGCGAGCCAGAAATCGAACTGGCTGGAATAGCTCAGCACGCGGCGCAATATGCGGCTGTCGCCGATCGGTCGGTCGCCATTGCCAACCATCACCGCACCGCAGCGCGCCAGCAGCCCGATCTCGGCCATCTGCTCGCCCGCCAGACCGACCGTCGCCGCACCGGCAGCGAGGAAGCGCACGCCGTGATCGCCGAAGGAGCGCACCAGCGATGCAAGACTGTCGGGGCTGTCATTGGGTATACGTGTATTGGGGGCCAGCATCAGTGTGCCGACACCGCCGCGCGCGGCACCGGCGGCGAGCGAGGCCAGGGTCTCGCCATCGGGGGTGAGGCCGGGCTCCTTGGCTGCACGCAGATCGATCAGCGCCGGGGCGAGGATGCGGCCGCGTGCGTCAATGATCTCGTCGCAGGCATCGATATCGATATCCGGCCCGGCTTCGATGATGATGCCGTCCTCGACCACGACGCCGCCAGGCCCGTCATAATCACTGGCCGGATCGACCAAGCGCGCATTGATGATGGCAAACATCATGATCCATATCCCTTGCGGATATTGGTGCCGATCAGCTCCAGCATCGCCATCCGGATCGCAACGCCGCTTTCGACCTGGTCGAGGATGAGGCTGATCTCGGGGTCATCGGCGAGGCGGGTATGGATTTCGACGCCGCGATTCATCGGCCCCGGATGCAGGACCAGCACGTCGGGCGAGGCGACCTCAAGCCGTTCATGCGTCAGCCCGAACAGGTGGAAGAATTCACGTTCCGACGGCACGAAACCGCCGGTCATGCGCTCTTTTTGCTGCCGCAGCGCCATCACCGCATCACAGCCGATCAGGGCCTCGTCGAGATCATGGAACACCTCGACGCCCCATTGATCGACATCGGTCGGCAACAGGGTCGGCGGCGCACACAGGCGGATCTCTGCACCGAGAATATTCAAGAGGCCGATATTCGAGCGCGCGACGCGGGAATGCAGGATATCGCCGACGATCAGGATCCGCCGTCCGCCAACCGAGCCCCAACGCTGGGCCAGGGTGAAGCTGTCGAGAAGGGCCTGGGTCGGGTGTTCATGCATGCCGTCGCCGGCATTGATCACCGACAGCCCGGTCGCCTCGGCGAGGAATTTCGGTGCCCCGGTCGCCGGATGGCGCACCACGAGAATATCCGGCCGCATCGCCGCCAAAGTCCGCGCCGTATCCGACAGGCTCTCGCCCTTCGAGGTCGAGGAGTGGGCCATCGCGAAATTGACGACATCGGCGCCCAGCCGCTTGCCCGCCATCTCGAAACTGCCTTGAGTCCGCGTCGACGCTTCGAAGAAGAGGTTGAGCACCGTCAGCCCACGCAGCTCGTCCGACGATTTGTCCGACGTCCGGTTGCGCTTGAGGAAGTGTTCGGCGCGCTCAAAAATGATCGCAATATCAACGGGGTTGAGGTCAGCCACCGAAAGCAGGTGACGGTGAGGAAAGTCGTAGGAAAATTCCGCGCGGCTCATCCCGCCTCCCGCTTAAAGCGACCCGTTGAAGGGGTCGGCGCGGTATAGGCGGCGGGGGGCGTGGTGGCAAGGGGGGAGGCGGGCCCTATCCTAAATTCCCCCAACGCGTTGTCGTTCCGGCCGGACGCCCGGACTTTGTCCGGGCGCAGGGCCGGGACCTACCCACTATTCCAACTGGAGATTCGGGTAGGTCCCGGATCTGCGCCCCGCATTCGCGGGGCATCCGTCCGGGATGACAAGTTTTTGATTGTTGGGGAGAAAACGGAAGGGCCTCACCGCCCGCCCAGGCATGCCGCCAGCGCTTTCGCTACTGGCAGATCATCGAGCGGGCCGTCGATGCGGCGCACCAGGGCGGCGACTTCGTCGGCGCTGAGCGGGTTGCCGCGGTGCAGGCCGACCAGGGCGGTGGCGTAGTCGCGGTCGAATTCGGGGTGGGGCTGCAAGCTGATGGCAGCGCCATTGTCGTAGACCAGGCCGGCATGGGGGCAGCCGGGCGCGGCGAGGAAGGTGGTGGCGCAGGTGGGCGGTGAGATGACCTGGTCCTGATGGCTGGCGAGCAGGGCGATTGTCTCGGGCAAATCGTCGAAACAGGCCGGGCGGTCGTCGGTGAAGCGATAGATCTGGCGGCCTAATTGCCAGCCATTGGGGGCGAGGCGGACATCGCCGCCGAGCGCATCGGCGAGGATCTGGTGACCGAAACAGACGGCGAGCATCGGCGTTTTGGCGGCATAGGCGGCGCGGATGAACTCGCGCAGCGGTTCGATCCAGACGGGGCTGTCATAGACGCCGTATTTCGACCCGGTGATGACGATGCCATCCAGCGTGGCCGGATCGGGGAAGGGATCGCCATCGAGCACCAGCACGGTCTGCCACTCGATATCGGCACCGGCTGCGGCGAACAGAGACTGGAATTGCGGCGGATAGCGTTCGAATTGGCTGCGCAGGCGCGAACTGGTTTCGTCGATCTGAATCAGGGTCAGGCGCATCGGCGACTCATGGCGTGGGCAAGTGGACAGCCCTATTTAGCGCGGTGCTGTGGGGGAGCAAGACTGATTTGCTCGCGCTAAATAGGGCCGATCCGTTGGGGGCGGTTATGCGGCGCGGACCGTATTGAGGAATTGGCTCACTTCGGCCTGCAGCTTGTCGGAGTGCTGCTTCAACGTTGATGCTGCCGTGCCGACGGTTTCAGCGACCGAGGCCGATTCCGCTGCCGAGGTCTGGACCGCGTCAATATCGTCGGAGACTGACCGGGCACCAGCCGCCGCCTGCTGGGCCGCCGCCGAGATCTCGGAAGTGGCGGCGGTCTGTTCCTCGACAGCGCTCGCCAGCGCATTAGAGGTCTGGTCGATCTCGGCAATGCGGGAAATAATCTCGCGGGTCGATGCGATGGCGTCATTGGCGGTGCCGCCGATCTTTTGCAAATGATTGCCGATCTGCTCGGTGAGGGCCTGGGTCCGTTCTGCGAGTTTCTTCACTTCGCTCGCCACCACAGCAAATCCCTTGCCGGCTTCTCCGGCCCGGGCGGCTTCGATTGTGGCGTTGAGGGCGAGCAGATTGGTCTGCTCGGCGACGCCGCTGATCGACTGGACGATCGTATCGACGCCGTTGATGGCATCGGTCAGCCGGTCGAGATTACGGGAACTCTCGTCGGCATGCTTGCTCGACGAACGCGCCGCATCGGCCGAGGCCGAAACCTGGTTTGCGACCTCCAGAATTGAAGCGGTCAATTCCTCCGTCGCTGCGGCGATGGATCCGACGCCTGCGCTTGCCTGTTCCGCCGCTGCGGCGACCGACGAAGATCGCGCGCCGGTGGCTTCGACGACGCCGGTGAGTTCTCGGGCATTGCCTTGCAGGGCGCTTGAAGCGGCGGCGAGCGCCTCAATCACAGCGCCGACCGATTGTTCAAACATGTCGGCAACTTGGCCTGTGGCATCGCGCCGGTCCTGCCGGGCTTGCTGTTCTGCGGCGCTGATACGGGCCGCAAAGTAGAAGCCCATCGCGATTGCGGCCGCTGTTCCAAGCGCACTGACGATGAAAATCGTCCATTCGGCGCGGCTGGCGTCGCGCTCCGATTGCGGCCCGAGCGTGTCTTGACGATCAACCGTTTCGGCGCGCCGTGTGGCGGCATCGTCGGCGATCTCTTCTCCGATGGCATCGATCCGGTCGAGATAGCCGTTACGGGCCTCTACGGCATCGGCGGCAGCGCCGAAGCTCTGTTCGAAACGCGTATAATTCTGCTGCGCTGTTCGAATGCGGGCCAATAGCTGGGGATCGATGGTGTGAGCCGTGAGTTCGGCGAAAGCCGCTCGGGTCTCTTCGACGTCCTGGCGTACGCGGTCTGCCGCCGAACTGTCGGTCACGCCGAGGAAGCGGTCGGCATCGATTCGGGTGAGCAGGATATCCTGGTCGATCGTGGTGGCGTAGAGTGCGGTTTCCGTATCGCCGGCGGCGCGGGCGACGGCGATGACTTCTGCCATGGCTTGCCGGGCGGCCTGTTCCGCTGCGGTGAGGCTGTTCATCGACGCATTGCGGATTTCAAGTTGTTGAACGGCAGCCCTGAACGCGTTGCGGTAATCCTGAGTCAGTTCGCCGCTTGTTGCGAGTTCGGAGCTCTCCAGATCGACGATGAGGTGTTCAACGGCGGCCTCGAAATCGGCGGCCCGCTCTGTCGAGCCGACCGCGCGCCAGCGGGATTCGGCGAGTGCGGTCGCGCCGAGATCGATCACCACCGCATTGACCCCGAGGCTGGCGTGTGCGGCGTCTCGGTAGCTCTTGAAAATATTCGCTAAACTAGCGGTTCCAAAATACCCGAACGTACCGATGATGGCAGAAATCAAGCCCAATAAAAGGAAGGCGGCGAGCATGGTCTGGCGGGAGGTGAGCTTCGGCACGGTTCTCTCCTGAGGTTGTGTAGTAGGATGAAACGCCTCAACTGATTGCCCTCTGGTTAATAATAATATATTATGCACGCTATAATAGTATGGGTGGTGACGGGTTTCCGGGCGCCGCCCTGCCAGGGTCATGCGACCTTTCAGGCTTTACCCCAACAGCCAGAGCCAGAACGGAATGGTGATGAAGCAGAACAGGGTCGAAGCGGTGATGTCGCCGGCGGAATAGGGCGCGTCGCCGCCCATTTGCTGGGCCAGGACATAGGCCGAGCCGGCGCCGGGCGAGGAGCCGGTCAGCAGCAGGATGGTCAAGGGGATGCCCTCCAGCCCCATCGCGCGGCCGATGCCGTAGAAGACCACCGGGCCAACCATCAGTTTAAGAAACACAGACAGGGCGAGCAGGCGTGGCCGGGCGCGCATGGTGGTGAAGCTGAGGCCCGCACCGACCGAGAGCAGGATCAGCGGCAGCGCCGCTTGGCCGAGCAGCGACATGGTGTCGGCGATCGGCACCGGCACCGGGATATGGGCGACATTGACGATGCCTCCGGCAACCGAGCCGATGATCAGCGGATTGGTGACCATGCGATAGGCAATCGAGCCGAGTTTGGGCGAAGCGCCTTCGCCCCACACCGCCAGGGCGGCAACGCACTCCATATTCACCAGTGGGATCGAGACCACCATCACCAGCGCCACCAGGATCTCGCCCTGATCACCGAACAGGGCAATGCCGAGCGCCAGGATTAGCAGACCATTCCAGCGGCACACCGCCTGGAAAACGCTGGTATAGGTCGGGTCGGGCACGCGCAGCAGCGGTTTGATCGCGAGCATGATGACGGCCATCGCCATGAAACCGAGCACGGCCGCACCGAGGAAGGGCCCGAGCGTGATCGCCGAGAGGTCGGCGCGGGAAATGGCGGTGAATAGAAGCGGCGGGGACAGGCCCAGATAGGCCAAGCGCGAAACGGGGCCCCAGCTATTGTCGGGCAGAAGGCCGGTGCGGCGCAGGGCCCAGCCGACGGCAATGACGCCAAAGATCGGAAACAGGGAAGTGAGGACCACATCCATCGATCAAATATGCTCCAGCCGGTCGAGCACGCTGCGCAATATATTCGCCGCCGCGTGTGCGTCGATCACTTCCTTGCGGCGCTCGCGGCGCATGCCGGCGGCGATCAGCGCTTCTGTGGCCTCGAAGGTCGAAAGGCGTTCATCTTGGAAGATGATCGGGATATCGCGCAACCCTAAGAGATTGCGCGCCAAAGCCCGCGAGGACTGGGCCCGTGCGCCTTCACTGCCGTCCATGTTATAAGGCAGGCCGATCACCAGGCCGACGGCCTTGCGCTCGTCATAGAGCTTGAAGATGCGCGCTGCGTCATGCGTGAATTTGGTGCGCTGGATCGTTTCCACCGGCGTGGCGAGGCCGCGCGTCGCACCGCAGGCCGCGACGCCAATCGTCTTGGAGCCCGGATCGAGCGCCAGGAGCGGGCCTTGTGGCAGGTCTGGAAGGTCGATCAGCGCCATGCCGTCGAAATGCTCTGTGACACTTTCGCCGTCAAGCTTTCTTGCACCTGCGAAGGCGTGTTGCTACTCAGTCGGCATTGATTGTCCGGAGCTGATTTATGTCCGTCACCGCAGATGATGTGCGCCGCATTGCCCGGCTGGCACGCCTTGCCGAACCGAAAGACCGTATCGACACGCTGGTCGGCGAGTTGAACGGGATACTCGACTGGATCAAACAGCTCGACGAGGTCGATATCGAAGGCGTCGAGGCGATGACGACGCCGGTCAAATTCCCGCTGCCGCAGCGCGATGACGTCGTCAATGATGGCGGTGTCCGCGACAAGGTGCTGGCCAATGCGCCCAGCAGCGAAGACGGATTTTTCGTTGTGCCCAAGAGCGTGGAATAGATAGTGATGAGCGATCTTCTCAAACTCTCCCTTGCAGACGTCACCGCCAAGTTGCGGGCGCGCGATGTTTCCGCCACCGAATTGGCCAAGGAAGCACTCGCCGCCGCCCAATCAGCCCAGGGCGCGCTGAATGCTTTCACCGCCTTTGACGAAGCCAAGACGCTGGCGATGGCGAAAGCCTCCGACGAGCGTCTGGCGCGTGGCGAGGGCGGGCTGCTGGAAGGCGCGCCTTTGGCGGTCAAGGATCTGTTCGCGGTTGAAGGCGTCTCGACGACGGCCTCCTCGAATATCCTCAAGGGTTTCAAACCGCCCTATGAGAGCTCGGTGACCCGCTCCTGGTGGGATAATGGCGGCGTCTTCCTGTGCAAGACCTCGATGGACGAGTTTGCGATGGGCTCGTCGAACGAGACCTCCAATACCGGCCCGGTCAGCAATCCCTGGAAGGGCGCCAAGGGCGAGACCCTGACGCCGGGCGGCTCGTCGGGCGGTTCGGCCGCCGCGGTTGCCGCTGATCTTTGCTTTGGCGCCAATGGCACCGATACCGGCGGTTCAATCCGCCAGCCGGCTTCCTTTACCGGCACGGTGGGCGTGAAGGGCACGTATGGCCGCACCTCGCGCTGGGGCGCGATTGCCTTTGCCTCCTCGCTCGATCACCCCGGCCCGTTTGCCAAGACGGTCAAGGATGGCGCCATGCTGTTGCAGGCGATGTCGGGCCATGATCCCAAGGATTCGACCTCGCTGCCGAATGACGTGCCCGATTTCGTCGCTGCTTGTGGCCGTTCGGTCAAAGGGTTGCGCATCGGCGTGCCGAAGGAATATCGCGTCGATGGCATGCCCGACGAAATCGAGAAGGTCTGGCAGCAAGGCATTGAATGGCTGAAAGCCGCTGGCTGCGAGATCGTCGATATCTCGCTGCCGCACACCAAATACGCCCTGCCGGCCTATTACATTGTCGCGCCGGCGGAAGCCTCCTCCAACCTCGCCCGCTATGACGGCATGCGTTATGGCAATCGCATCGAAGGCAAGGACCTGACCGAGACCTATGAGAAGACCCGCGCCGCCGGTTTCGGCACCGAGGTCCAGCGCCGCATCATGATCGGCACCTATGTGCTCTCGGCCGGCTATTACGACGCCTATTATTTGCGGGCCCAGAAAGTGCGCACACGCATTCTGCAGGATTTCGACCAGGCTTTCGAAAGGGTCGATGCGATCCTGACGCCTTCGGCGCCGTCGGCGGCTTTCCCGCTGGGGTCCAAGTCGAATGATCCGATCGCGATGTATCTCAATGACGTCTTCACCGTGACCGCCAATCTGGCCGGTGTGCCCGCCATGTCCGTGCCCGCCGGGCTCGACAAGGATGGCCTGCCGCTGGGGCTGCAGATCATCACCAAGGCGCTCGACGAGGAGACCATGTTCACGGTGGGCTCGGCGCTCGAGGATTCGGCGGGCCTTACGGCCAAGCCGGCGAAGTGGTGGTAGGGCGATGAGCGAGCCAACCCCCGACGCGCCAGCCCCGAAGACGAAAAGCGCCATGGATCGCATCACGATCGGTGTGATCGCCCTGGTGAGCGCCCTGTTCGGTCTGCCGATGGTGTATTCCTCGGGCACCCAGATCGGCGCGATGTTTGCCGGCACCATGCCGAGCCTGTGGACCGTGGCACTGCTGCCGATCGGGCTGGGCCTGGCCTTCCTCGCCATCCGGCTTGGAATTGCCGCGCTGACGCCGGGCAAGCCGAAGCCATGAGCGAAGCGCCGGTCCCCGCAGCCGTCAAGCTGATCCGCCCGGCGATCTATGCCGGCGTGCTGGTCTGCCTTGTCGGTGCGGCACTGGTGTCGGGCAAGCTGGAGCTGGGCCTGCCGTTGGTGGTGGAGATCATTCTGCTCGCCATCGGCGTGGCGATCCTGATCTTCGGCATTCTCGCGGCGCTCTCTTGGCGGATCGCCAAGACAGCGATGGCGAATGAAGCGGCGGGCATCCCCCCGCTGCCCTATGATGACGAAGACGACGAATAGCGCATCCGGATTATGGATGTGGGCGATAATCTGGATGACGTCGTGAGGCGCATCTGCGACGAGTTGGAAGAAGTGAGATCGACATGAGTGAATCCACCTATCACATCACCGGCTCCACCGGCGACTGGGAAGTCGTGATGGGGCTTGAAGTGCATGCCCAGGTCGTTTCCAACTCGAAACTGTTTTCCGGCGCGTCGACCCAATTCGGCGCCGATCCCAATACCCAGGTCTCCCTGGTCGATGCGGCGATGCCGGGCATGTTGCCGGTGATCAATCATGCCGTGGTCGAACAGGCGGTGAAAACCGGGTTGGGGCTGAATGCTGAGATCCACCTCTTCTCGCGCTTCGACCGCAAGAATTACTTCTACCCCGATCTGCCGCAGGGCTATCAGATCTCGCAATTCCAATTTCCCATCGTCGGTGAGGGCGAGCTGGAATGCGAACGCGATGATGGTTCGCGCTTCACGGTCGGGATTGAGCGCCTGCATCTGGAGCAGGATGCCGGCAAGTCGATCCATGATCTCGACCCGAACTCGACCTATGTCGATTTGAACCGCTCCGGCGTCGCGCTGATGGAGATCGTCTCCAAGCCGCATATCCGCACGCCCGAAGAGGCCTCGGCCTATGTCTCCAAACTGCGCTCCATCCTGCGCTATCTGGGCACGTGTGGCGGCGATATGGAAAAGGGTCAGCTGCGCGCCGACGTCAATGTCTCGGTCTGCCGCCCCGGCGGCTATGACAAGTTCCGCGAAACCGATGATTTCAGCCATCTCGGCACGCGTTGCGAGATCAAGAACGTCAATTCCCTGCGCTTCATCCGCCAGGCGATCGAGTTTGAAGCCCAGCGCCAGGTCGACCTGATCGAGGATGGCGGCACGGTGCAGCAGCAAACGCGCCTGTTCGACAGTGTCACAGGCGAGACCCGCTCGATGCGCTCGAAGGAAGAAGCACACGACTACCGCTACTTCCCCGATCCCGACCTGCTGCCACTCGAGCTGCAGCAGACATGGGTTGATGAGATCAAGAACAATCTGCCCGAATTGCCCGATGAGAAGCGCCAGCGCCTGGTCCATGACCTCGGCCTGTCCGATTACGACGCCTCCGTCCTCGTCTCCGACAAGGATCGCGCCGACTATTTCGAGGCCGTCGCCGCAGGCCGCGATGCCAAGCTGGCTACCAGCTGGGTCAATAATGAGCTGTTCGGCCGCCTCAACAAGGAAGGCCTCTCCATCACCGAGAGCCCGGTCTCGGCCACCCAATTGGGCCAGTTGATCGCGCTGATCTCTGACGACACCATCTCCGGCAAGATCGCCAAGGATGTGTTTGAGATCCTCTGGGATGAGGGCGGTGATCCGGCCGCCATCGTCGAGAGCCGCGGCATGAAACAGGTCACCGATACCGGCGCCATCGAAGCCGTGATTGACCAGCTCATCGCCGACAATCCCGACCAAGCTGCCCAGGTGCGCGAGAAGCCCAAGACGATGGGCTGGTTCGTCGGCCAAGTGATGAAGGCGATGCAGGGCAAGGCCAATCCGCAAGCCGTGAATGAGATTTTGGCGAAGAAGCTGCTGGGGTAGGGGACGCGCTAAAGGGGACAGGTATAATTAACACATCGCGGACGGTCCGCCAGAATGGGCCCGCCGAAACGCCGCGTTAATTATACCTGTCCCCTTTAGCCCTTTAGCTGGCACCCACCCCCGCAATAATGCTATCGCTCTGTGAGCGAGCCTCGGAAACAGCACTCATGATGCAGACACAGGATAATTCCGCGCTGGAGGATATCGTCCCGATCGACGTGGTGCAGAACCATCTGCTGGCGATCTGGCACTGGTTTGTTCAGGCCATGCTCGATCTCACGATCGCGCTGCAGATCGGGTTGATCGCGGCGGCGATCATTCCGGCGCTGATGTTCGGACCGCGTCTGCAGCGGTTGATTGAGCACCATACAGCTTCGCGAATTCGCACCGGGCTGGCGCGGCGGCTGCTGTCGGCGGCGCTCGCGCTGGCCACACCGCTGGCCCTGTTGATGGTGCTGGCGACCGTTCGCGTCGTGCTGGGCAGTCTGGATCGGCCCCATGCGTTGATCGATGCGGCAATGAGCCTGATGACCGCCTGGCTGGTGATCCGGGCCGTGACGCTGATCATCCGCTCCAAATTCTGGTCGAATGTGGCGTTCTACGTGATCTGGCCGATCGCGGCGCTCGACGTGTTCGGCCTGCTTGATGATGTCGTGGTCCAGCTCCAGGCGCTGGCCATCCCGCTGGGGCAGACGGCGGACGGTGCGCCGGTCGATCTCAGCCTGTTCGATATCCTGCGCACCGTGATCTATTTCGCGGCCCTGTTCTGGCTGGCTTCGCTGGCCGGGCGCGCGGTCAATTCCCAGCTGGAGAAGGCCGAGGAGTTGACGCCCGCCTTCCGCGCGTTGATCGCCAAGGTGCTCGGCTTTATCCTGCCGGTCGCAGCCCTGCTGATCGCGCTGCAATTGACCGGATTCAATATCGCGACGCTGGCGATCTTCTCCGGTGCTGTCGGTATCGGTGTCGGTCTGGGTTTGCAAAAGACGGTCGCCAATTTCGCCGCCGGTTTCACCCTGCTCGCCGATAAGTCGATCAAGCCCGGCGATGCGCTCGAGATTGACGGCACGTTTGGCTGGGTCACCGAGATGCAGTCCCGCTATGTCTCGATCCGCACTCGGGACGGCACCGAAATGCTGATCCCGAATGAGCGCTTCATCGTCGAGGGCGTCATCAACTGGTCGAAATCCGACCGTGCCGTGCGCGTGCATGCGCCGTTCGGCGTGTCCTATGGTGTCGACGATGTTGAACATGTCCAGCAGATCGCGATCGAGGCGGCGCTGGGTGCAGACCGCGTGCTGGCCGACAAGACGCCGGTCTGTAATCTGATGGCCTATGGCGACAGTTCGATCGATTTCGATCTGCGATTCTGGATCACCGATCCGGAGAACGGGCTCTCGAGTGTTCGCAGCGGGGTCTATGTCTCGCTGTGGAAGGCGTTCAAGGTCCATGGCATCGAATTCCCCTTCCCGCAGCTGGACGTGCATGTGAAGCAGTTGCCGCGCACTGCGCCTGCGGAACAGCTTTCCGCGCCTGAATAGGCAAGGTCGCTTTCCCTCTCCGCTGGAGAAAGGGCGCTCCATTCACTTAGGTAAAAGCATAAGTTTTTGCTTGACGCAATTAGTCGCGGCTATTTACATAGCCATATGCCTAACTATTCCGCCGATCTCGACAACACATTCCGCGCCTTGGCTGATCCGACCCGCCGGGCGGTGATTGCGCGCCTCATCCAGGGGCCAGCTTCGGTTTCTGAACTGGCGGAGCCCTTCGATATGGCGATGCCGTCCCTGATGCAGCATTTGCGTGTGCTCGAGACCGGCGGGCTGATCCGCTCGTCCAAACAGGGGCGGGTGCGCACCTGTCGGATCGAACCGGCGCAATTGCAACGGGCCCAGGACTGGCTCGCCAGCCAGCGCGCCCTGTGGGAAGGCCGGTTCGACCGGCTCGATGATTGTCTCAAGGACCTTCAAGCGAAAGGAGAGCCGAATGACGGCCGCCCCTGAACCCGCCGGCTTTGATCCGGCCACTGATCTGACCCTGAACCGTTTCATTGATGCGCCCGTCGAGCTGGTCTGGACGGCTTGGACGACCCCGGAGCATCTCAAACAATGGTGGACGCCGCGGCCCTGGACGACGCCAGAGGTCGAGATGGATCTGTCTCCGGGCGGGATCTTCAAGACCGTGATGCAATCGCCCGATGGCGAGCTATTTCCTTATACCGGATGCTTCCTCGAGATTTCACCGCTGCGCCGCATCGTTTCGACCAATCAGATGGGACCGGGTTTTCGGCCCCTGATCGGACCGATTCCCTTCACCGCCGTCTTCAGCTTTGCCGCCGAGGGCAAGGGCACGCGTTACAGCGCTCACGTGATGCATCCCGACGAGGATGGGCGCAAACGTCATGAGGATATGGGTTTCCAGGAGGGCTGGGCGATCTGCATGGCGCAGCTGGCCGAGTTCACCGACTCGCTGAAGGCGGGGGCACAATGAGCGCCGCGCCGGCCAGCCATGAGAGCTTCACGCTGACGCGCCAGATGGCGGCGCCGCCAGCGGTGGTGTTCCGCGCCTGGGCTGACCCGGCCGCGCGTACAGTGTGGAGCGCGCCTTCGGCGGCGGTGGAGATCGTCTATGACGCAGCCGATTTTCGTCTCGGTGGCTGTGACGTCGTGCGCTGTGTCGAGCCGGACATGCCGGTCTTTGCTGCCGAGGTTTGCTATCACGACATCGTCGAGGACCGCCGCATCATATTTGCTGAAAGCGTGTCGCGCGGCGATGAGCGGATGGCTGCAGCTCTGATCTCGGTCGAGATTGTCGCTGAGGGCGAGGGAAGTACCCTGACGGTCACCCTGCAGCTGGTCTCGCTCGACATTGAGGGCATGGGATCAAATTACCGCCTCGGCTGGACGGCGGCGCTGGATAATTTGCAGATCTGGGTGAACGAAGCGGGCGCAGGAGGCCGGGCATGAGCGAACGCAAGATCATCCATGGCGGCTTCTCCATCGATCGCTGTTTTGATTTCACGCCGCAGGCCGTATTTGCTGCCTGGTCCGACCCAGCGGCGAAATATCGCTGGTTTGCCAATGTCGACAGGTTTGGCGAGATTGATTACGCGCTGGATTTCCGCGTCGGCGGTCACGAAACCGCTTCGGGCATCGCGCCGGATGGCCGGCGCTTTACCAACGACACCAGGATCCACGACATTATTGTCAATGCCCGCCTGGTCTTCTCCTACCGGATGACGCTCGGCGGCGTGCCGATTTCGGTCTCGCTGACCACAGTCACCTTCGAGGCCGATGGCGCTGGCACGCGTGTGACCTATGCCGAGCAGGGCGCTTTTCTGGACGGTTATGACGGGGTGGCGGAACGTGAGGGCGGTTGTGCCTGGATGCTGGGCCGGCTCGGCAAGGAATTGCTGCGGGTCTCTGGCTCCAGCTAGGCCGGCTTGATTTGTTCGAGGGCGGCCTCGGTCTCTGCACCCTCGTCCGGGCACAGGCTGGTCAGATAGCGCTGGGCACCGCTATGGGCGTCGATCATTTCGCGGAAGCGCATTTTGACGATGGCCTCGATGATCGCGTCCCAAGCCGCGTTCTCCGCTTCCTCATCGTGCTGGATACGACCGTCTTCCTCGTGCATGAAATGCAGGTGTCCGAACTGGCGATAGGGCCAGGCGGGCAGGGCCTTGATCGCGTCCTCGACCAGCATCAGTTTTTTCGCGTCATCGAGCCGCGCATCACCATCGACCCGCTCTCGGACTTGCGGACCGCCGGGCAGGTAGGGAACCGGATCAAGCGCGTTCTGAAAACGCGCCGTGCGCGCCAGCAGCCCGTCTTCATTGTAACAATCGATGAAATCCTGGTCGGCCGTCATCGGCGCGGCAAAACTGCACACCTCGATGTGGCGGTCGGGATATTGTGCCCGGATCAGGGTAGCGCCCAAGCAGGCCATCGCCCCGCCCTTGGAGTGACCGGTGACGCGAATGGCGCTCGCCGATCCGGCATTGAGCGTTTCCAGGGTTTCGAGCAGATCGGTTGCCAGGCTGGAGACCGCAATTCCAAATGCGCTGGCAACCTGGCCATACTCACGCTCGCCGACTGTCCAAGGCATCGGTACCGTCTGGGCGTCGTGCAGCCAGTCCGTGGCCCAGCGCCAGAAAATCATGTCCTGCGGCGGCAAGGTGCCGCGAAACGTCACCAGCAGGCCGCCATCATCCGTGCGGCAGACAAAGCCGGCATGCACATCATGAAGGCCGCTGACGAAGACCAGCGGCCGTGTGCCCTTTTGCAGACCGGCCTCGTCCAGCAGGGGCAGGCCCGAGGCGAGACGGCGATCCTCGATCAGATAGGCGGCATTGCAGGCATGGATCAGTCGGCGCGGCCAGGGATTGTCGTTCAGTGCGTCGATGACCGGATCAATCAACTCGCTCGCGGCACTCTTGATGTCATCGAGGATCGGGCTGTCGGAAGGCGGCATGGCAAGGACAAACTCGGGGTGTCATGAGGACGGGAGGTGGTTGTCGGCGCGCGGCTAGAGCAGGCCGATCTCGCGCAGGCGCTGATTGAGGTAATCATTGGCACGCATGGCTTCGGGGTATTGATCGGGATGCTCGGCCGTGGCGCAGCCGGGCAGGGTCTCGATCATATAGTCGGGCCGGTAGTGCAGGAAGAAGGGCATGGAATAGCGCGAATGCCCGGTACGCGCGCCCACCGGGTTGATGACACGGTGCTGGGTCGAGGGCAGGAGGTCATTGGTCGAGCGCGCCAGCATATCGCCCATATTCACCACCAGGCAGCCGGCAGGCGGATTCATGTCGATCCACTCTCCCGAGCGCGTCCTGACCTGCAGTCCGGGCTCCTCAGCGCCGAGCAGCAAGGTGATGGTATTGATATCGCCATGCGCTTCGGCGCGGATCGAGCCGCCCGGATCGCCAGCGACAGGCGGGTAATGCAAGAGGCGCATCACCGAATTGCCGTCCCTGACCGTGTCGTCGAAGAAGTCAGCGGCGAGGCCGAGATCGAGCGCGATGGCGCTCAGCACGCGCCGGCCGAGTGCGTCGAAATCCTGATAGAGACCGTGGACGATATCTTTCCAATCGGAGATTTCGGCGGGCACGAGATTGGGCGCCATGTCGGTCTCGTAGCGATGACCAGGCGGCAGATCGCGGCCGACATGCCAGAATTCTTTCAGATCGACATGCTTGGCGTCCTTGGCGATCTCCTTGCCGAAGGGCGTGTAGCCGCGCGCGCCGCCGCCGCCGGGGATGAAGTATTGCTGTTTTACAGCCTCGGGCAGGGCGAAGAATTCCGCCGCCTTGGCATAGGCGCGATCGATATGGGTCTGGTCGAGACCGTGATCGGAGATCGCAGCAAAACCGAATTCCCGGAAGCTGCGTCCCAGCTCGGTGGCGAAACCTTGCGGGTCGCTGGCCTGGCGGGCCATCGAGACGGGGGTGAAGCGGGAAAGGCTATCGCTGGCTGACATCGGGCTTGGACCTGTTCTGGTGTGGCGACGGGGATAAGGGTTTGCGGCCTGCCTGCCAAGCTGTCTGAGGTTAATGACGCGGCTGTGATCGCAGCTGTTCTTGTAAGCCCCGGCTTCCGCACCATGTTCAAACCACAGGGAAGTCCTGCAAATCATTCTGACGGAGACCCATTATGCCCGCACCGATCGAACTCTATTACTGGCCGACTCCGAATGGCTGGAAAATCTCCATCGCACTTGAGGAAATGGGCTTGGCCTATGATCTCAAGCCGGTGAATATCGGTGCCGGTGAACAGTTCGAGCCGGCCTTCCTCAAGATCAGCCCCAATAACCGCATGCCCGCCATCATCGATCCCGATGGACCGGATGGCCAGCCGATCTCGGTGTTCGAGAGCGGGGCGATCCTGCAATATCTCGGGCGCAAGTCCGGCCAATTCTATCCCGCCGACCCGCGCGCCCGCGCCGAAGTCGAGCAATGGCTGTTCTGGCAGATGGGCGGGCTCGGCCCAATGGCCGGTCAGGCGCATCATTTCCGCAGCTATGCCAAGGCAATCGAGCCCGATGAGAGCAAGCTGGAATACGGCAAGACGCGCTATACCAATGAGGTCAACCGGCTCTATGGCGTGCTGGAACGGGCCTTGTCTGACGGGCGCGACTATATCGCCGGCGAATATTCCATCGCCGATATGGCGATCTGGCCGTGGATCCTGCCGGAAGGCCAGGGCCAGGACCTTGGTGATTTCCCACGCCTGTCCGCCTGGATGGAGCGCGTCGGGGCACGGCCTGCGGTCAAGACTGGCCGAGCCCTCTACCAGGAATCACGCCGTGCGCTCGACGAAGACAGCGAGGCGGGCAAGCAGGCGCGCGCTCAGCTGTTCGGCCAGAAGGCCCGTGCCTGAGGCTGAGACGGCGCGCGGATTCGCCTTGCACGCGTAAGAGCTTGCCTCCGCCCGCCTGGCATTCGATGCTAGGGCGGGACAAAAAGGGGGCAAGCCCATGGCTGACGCCCCGGGCGCAGCACAATCTGGCGATCCAGCCGGTACACCGGAACTCGCACCACGGCGCCCCGGCGGATTGACGGGGGCTGAGGCTGCGCGTTTGCTCGCCACTGATGCCTGCCGCGCGGATACCTGTTCGCCTTGGGAGGCGTCGCCGATCGGCGTCACCGCATGGCTTCTCTGGCGCGCGATCCTCAAGGGTTTCAGACCGGTTTGGTTGATTGCTTCGCTGCTGGTGACGGTCTGGTTCGGCGCTCACGTCGTGATTGAGCGCGGCGGCATCGCCGCGATGACCCGCACCGAACCCGGTCTCGAGGCCCGCATCCAGTCGGCCCTGGCGGCCTCTGTCCCTGACGGGGTTGAGGCGCGTGATTACTGGGTCGGTCAGATGTCGCAGGCACTCGACGGCGATGCACGCCGGCGCGCCGATCTCGACCGCTTCCGCGCTTGGGCGGTGATTGGTCCCGATCTGATCGGCCGCGATCGGCTGGCGTTACAACATCTCGCTGGCCCAGCCGGGCCGGCTGTCTTGAACGCTCGCCTGAGCGCCGCCCCGCCCTGGGTACGCGATGACCGGTTGGCGCAGGGCTATCGTGAACTGATCGCCAACGACGCCGCGCGGCAGCTCGATCCACCGCAATTGGTGTTCGCACCGCCCGAGATACTGACGCGTCAGGCGGCGGCGCAATTCCACTGGTCGATTGCCGAGCACAGCGCCAATGCTTTCTTCAGCGGCCGGCTCAGCGGCCAGTTCGAATTGACCATGGTGCCCGGCCTTGTTGTCGGTGAGGGCGGCGATACGCGTTTGTATGGCGGTGTGCGTCAGCTCTATATGCAGGCCTGCGCCCGTGAGCCACAAATGAAGGGCTGTGAGACCGGCATTGTGCCGCCGCAGAGCTTTGACCCGGTACGCTATGCCTTGGCGGCGCTGGAAGCCGGTGTCGTCGATCTCAATCTGCCTACCAGTGTTATCCATGACGGGGCGCAGGTGTTGCAGGCGGCGCGCGAATCCGGACGGGTTCAGCCGGAGCTGGAGGCGCAATTGCGCGGCTGGGTCGAGACCGTCCTGCCACCAGACGAGATTTCCGCTGCCCTGCAGCGCGCGGCGCTGGCGCCAGATTTCGCCTTTTCCGCTCCGGGCCAGGCGCAGCGTCCACTGGCCGGCCAGATCGAACACCGTTCCGGTAGCGATACCGCCGCGCTGTCGCGTCTGCTCGACGATCTGGCGCGCATTCGCCGCACATCGTCGGCGATGACAGCGATCCGCGTCGTCTCGGCAATCAGTGAGCTTAACCAAGCCGATTATCTCGTGCGTATCTCAAACACGGCCGGCGACCGTCTTCTGGCGCTGCACCTGGCGCTCGGTGAGGGTGTGTTTCACCTGCTCGATTCAAGCGCAGAAGCCCACCGCCCGACGGCTCGATCGGTCAATTTGGCCTGGGCTGGACTACTTTCGACGGCGATTGTCCTGTTTTTGACTCTGGTTCGGCTGGCGACATCGCCTCTGGTGAGGCGGGCGAGTCGCCTGACAGCGCTGGACGCGCGGTTGTCGCGTTTATTCCTTGGTAGGAAAAGCTAACTGATTTAAAGGCTTATGGCATATTTTTCCTGAACTCTCTTAACCTTAAAGCAATTCTCTTTGCGCAGGATCGGTCTCGTTCGGAAGGCATTCGGACAGGATGGTGGCGCGGATGACAGATCCATAAGGATCGCATCCGCCGGTGTTACAGGGGAATGATCATGGCGTTTACCGACGTTGAAACTGCGCAAGTGCATGAAGCCGTTACCAGCGACCCGACAGGCGAAGATCTGTGCAAGCTGGGTATTCTGTACTCAACGGGCCAGGGCGGCGAAGTCGACTATGTCGAAGCCCACAAATGGTTCAATCTCGCGGCCCTGATGGGGTCCGAGCCGGCGAAATACTATCGCCAGGAAATCTCTGACCAGATGTCGACGATGGAAGTCGCCAGCGCGCAGCGTGCCGCTCGCGAATGGCTCTCCACCCGCCACTAGCTGATCACCGCACCCTCCTGTCCAGACGCTGCGGATTTGTAATCCGTTGCGTCTGGGACTGGCCGCGCGATTGCTGCCGGCAGGTGTTTCGATGGCTATCGTTTGTTGATCGCGTTCGCGATGGCGTAAGACATCGCCTGGTCGAGCGGCAGGATCGAATTCACATATTGCTCGATGAAGACATTGATCTCGGCCACCGTCGAACGGGGTACGAAGACGATGTCATTGCGGCGCAGCTGCAGCGCGTCGGCACCGTCGCGCCCGCGCAGGGCATCGCGCAGATTGACGGTGCGGCTCATCAATCCGCCGCCTGGTGCCCGCCGCAATATGGTGACTTCACCCCGCGCTGCCGTATCCATGAAACCACCCGCCAGCATCACTGCTTCCAGCGCCCCGATCGGGCTGGGTAAAGCGATCAGGCCCGGTGAATTGACCGCTCCACCGACAATGATGTTCTGCGGCCCAAGCGTCGCACGGCGCACTTCCACAATCGGCGAGACCAGCACATTTTGCGCATAGGCATCGGCGATGACGGTGGCGATCTCGTAATCGGTCTTGTTGGCGACCATGACATTGGCCAGCAGCGGCAGATTGATACGTCCGTCGGGGCCGATTTCTGCTGTGGTCGACAATTCCGGGGCCGAATGGACGGTCACATCGACGCTGTCACCGGGAAAGAAGCGATAATCCGGGTCAGTATCCTGCCAAGCGAGGAAATGTTGGCCGCCCCACTGCGCCGCTTCGGCACTCGGCGTCGGTGCATGGCTGGCACAGGCGCCAAGCCCGAATGAAGCCGCAAGGCACAGGCCCAGACTGATCGCACGCATGAATAATCCCTCGGATTCGCTCAATGAGTGATTTCAGACCCGTTTGGATAAGAAAAAATTAAGCGCAGCGAGGCCCTTATGGAGTCATGACTCGCGATCATCACACAAGCGGCCCGAATGAGGCCCCGGCGACCGGCCTTGGCTCGGGCACGCGCGGCGATCTCGACCTGTTCGATGTCATTGCCCTGGCATGGTCGGAGAAGGGTTTCATCGCCCTGGTGTTTGCAGTTCTGTTCGCCCTCGGGGTCGCCGCTTCGCTCACCATGCTGAAGCCGACCTATCAGGCACATTCAACGCTGATGATTCTGCAGGGCGATAATCCGACGCCAGCCACCGCCGGTTCCGGCGATGCCTTCATTCTTGCGCAGGTCATGCAGTCGGAGAGCCAATTGCTCAGTTCGGCCACGGTGTTGCGCCGCACGCTCGATGCGCTCGGGCCGGAACAGATCCTCGGTGAAGTGGTGCTTGGGGATGCTGACACTGCGGCGCTGAAAACCCTGTCGAATTCCTTTTCACTGGCGCGGGAGCCCAACTCCTCCGCCATCGATGCGAGTTATTCGGCCAGTTCGGCAACCCGCTCCGCACTGGTGTTGAACGCAATCATCGACGCCTATCTGGCTTATCGCGAGGAAGTGCTGATCGAAACCGGTGTCGCCGGGCTAACGGTCCGGCGCAACCAGGCCAATGAATCTGTGCAGGCAGCCCAGGCGGCACGTGATGATTTCCTGTTGCAACATGACCTGTCGAATTTCGAGGTCGAACAACAAACGACGGACACGCTGGTCGGTGATCTGACCGATCGGGTCAATACCTCCAGCGCCAACCTCGAGTCCGCGCGCGCCGGGGCCGCCGCGATTCGCGACCGGCTGCGTAGCGTGCCGGAGAATATCGAGCTTTATGTCGAGAATGGCATAGACGGGGTCCTGCTGGATCGCCAGTCGGAACGGGCGCGGCTGTTATCGCGCTATCAGGCCGGCGCGCCCGCCGTTGTCGCGATTGATCGCGAGATCGCGGCCATCGAGACCTTCCTGGCCAGCGGTACGGCCGACGGGCGCGGCCAGAGCCGAACCGGTCCCAATCCGGTGCGTCAATCGCTGGAAACTGATCTGGCGACCCGCGAAGCCAATGCTCAGGCGGAGTCCTCACTGCTCGCAACCCTGCAGCAGCAATTGCGGGTCAATCGCGATGCGGCGGCGCGCTTGCGCCAACTCGAGCCGGAATTCACCCGACTGGAACAAAATGTCGTCGCGGCAGAACAGGCCGCCGCCATCGTCGCTGGTCAAGAAGCCACCGCTTCGGCGCGCCGTTCCTCGACCTTGGGCGGTGCCGATGCCGTGCGCCTGATCGATCGCGCCACGCCGCCCTTGCAGGCCAAATCGATGAAAAAGCTGGGCCTGATCGCCGCCTTTGTAATGGCCGGTGGTATTGCCCTGTTCTCCGGGCTGATGCGCGGATATTGGCGCGTCTATATCGGTGTACGTGCCATGCCCGCGCCGGCACGCCAGATGCAACCGATTGACGGGGCTGCGACAGCCCAAGCCGGGCCGGCGGCCAATGATCTGCCGCCCGATATTCCGATCCTGGCGCGGGTGTTCGAACGCACAGCGTAAGCGGCGCGTTAACTCCGTTTGCCGCAAGCTGCCGCGACGACTCATCGAATCGCGACGGATGTGAACCAGCCCATGAATTTGACGGCCGAATTGTCCCAGCTGATCGATCAGCTCGAACCGATTGCCCGACCGGGCGGTCAGGGGCGGGCGCTGATGGTGATGGGCTCGCGTCCCGGCGCCGGCGCCTCGACGGTCGCACGCGAACTGGCACGGCTGGCGGCGCTGCGCTCGCAGCGCGGTGTCTGGCTCTATGATCTTGATTTCTCTGACAATGCCCAGGCCCGCGCCGCGCACGCACAAGGGCCGGTCTTCGACGCCGCGCTTGGGCGTGAGCCCTTCTGGTCGCTGAAAACCGGCACCGGACGGGCCCGGATCGTGGCGCGTCAATCGGTGGTCGCCAATCTGTTTGTGACTGAATTACAGAGCGAGCCCGATGCTGTGCAGCAGGTTGGCTTGCGCGCTGCGCCCGAATACTGGGCCGCCGTGCGCGAAGCGATCGATCTGGCGATCATTGATGCACCGAGTAACTCCAAGGCACCGCTCAGCCTGGCGGCCGATCTTGATGGCGTGATTCTTGTTGCGGATGCCCGCGATCCCAATAGCGCGGGAATTCTGGCCCGCCGGGCCGCGATCGAGGCGCGCGGCGGTGTCGTTGCCGGTCTGATCCTCAATCGGACGGATCGATTCCAGAGTGCGGCATGAGCCCGATCGCCGCCCGCGAGCCGTTATTCCTGAGCGTTTTGCGCCAGGCACCCGGCCTGCGTTCGGTGCGTTTTGCCGAAGCCGGTTTCACGGTTGTCGGGCTGTTTCTATTTTCTCAAGCGCTGATCGGTCCGCTGTTTGCGCCGTCCGGAAGCGACGAGACCTCGGTGATCCTGCGATTGATGTGGCTGCCGGTCTACGGGCTGACGATCCTGCTGATGCTGGCACGGCCCGGCGCTGTCCTGCGGACTCTGAGCAATAATCTTCTGTTGGTTGGCCTGATCGCGCTGATGGCGGTTTCGGTGATGTGGTCGGTGGCACCGGACGTGACGATACGGCGGACCTTTGCGTTGGCCATGAGTGCATGTTTCGGTCTCTGGATAGCCTCGCGCTGGTCCTGGCGCGAGATGATCCTGTTGATCGCCACGACTTTCGCTCTGCTCGGGCTAACCAGCACTTTCATGGCACTGGCTGTACCGGCCATGGGCGTCGATCATGTCGTTCACCCCGGTGCCTGGAAGGGCGTGTTCTGGGAAAAGAACACGCTCGGCGGCGTGATGGCCTGGGGTGTGGTCAGCGGACTGGCGGCGATCCGTGTTGATCCGAAACACTGGTTGTTCTGGGCCGGCTGTACGGCGATGTGCGTGGCACTGGTCCTGCTCTCGACGTCGAAAACCGCGCTGCTGTCCTGCCTGCTGGGCACGGGCCTGGCGATCGGGATCGCCTTGTGCCGGCGCGGCTTCGGCTTTGCCTCGCTGATGATTTTTCTCGGCCTGACCGGCGGTATCACGATTGCGACCATCATGCTGGTCGCCCCGGTCGAGGCGCTGGAAGCGCTCGGGCGTGATGCGACCCTAACCGGGCGGACCGATATCTGGGGCGTTCTGATCGAGGAGATTCGCACCGTGCCCTGGACCGGCTATGGTTACATGGCCTTCTGGTCCGCCGAGAACGGACCCGTGTTCTGGGTTCGGCAGGCAACCCATTGGGACGTGCCGACGGCGCATAATGGCTGGATCGAGATCGCGCTGGCGATCGGTATTCCCGGCGTCGTGATGACGGCCTTGGTGTATTTTCAGGCGCTGTTGCGCGCGGTCGGGCGAATTTTCAACGGCCCGGAGACCTATTGGGCGCTGGGCTTTATCTCGATGATCCTGCTGGTCTCAATCAGCGAAAGCAATCTGGTGCACCAAAATTCGCTCGGCTGGGTGATGTTTGTCGCCACCTCCGCTAAACTGGCTGAACGGCGCGAGCGCTAGCCGGCACCGACGCCGCTCGGATTGTGGGCCGCAGGCGTGCCGGCTTGGCCATAGAATTTCGGCTCCAGACCTTTGAACCAGAATAATTTCCCGACGCCTTGTACTGCCTTGTCAAACGCTTTGACTGATAGTTTCGGGCGCAGAGGCAAGGCCAGCAGGGCGAGCGGGGCGTAAACCAGCATCTGGGCCAGGCCGACGGCCATCCAGAAGGCAATCCTCGCCGGATTAATGGCGTTCGGGCGGGCGCAATTCTGTGTCGCGCCCTGACCGAAGGCAAAGCTGCGCGCCAGCAGGTGGGACCAACCGGTCCGCGCGGTGCCAACCACTTCGACCGCTTTCGCGCGGGCGGACCAGCCGAAGCGGGCCCCTTGCGCGGCGAGCAGGGCGAAGAAGGCATCATCCTCGCCGCCGATCTGATTGAGCGCAGGGTCGAAGGGCTGATCCGGCAGTTGGAAGGCGGCGCGGTCGATTAGTGAGTTGCCACTCCCGAAGGGCTCGTGAAGCAAGCTGTCGGTCGCTGGACCGGCGCGCGAATAAAGCCGCGCCGCGAGTTGGCCGGGCAGGCTGTCCGGTGCGTCGACCTCGGCGCGAAGCGGGCCGAATACGACCGGGACATCAAGCGTCTGCGCCGTATCCAGCAAGGCACCGAGCCAGTCGACGGAGGCGATTTCGTCATCGTCGAGGAAGGCGATATAGCGTCCGGTCGCGGCCGCAAAGCCGGCATTGCGCGCATTGGAAACACCCGGCTCAGGTTCGTGCACATAAATCACCGGGCAACGCGCGACAGCGCGGGCATTGTCAGCGATACAACGCGCCGAGGCATCGGGGGCATTGTCGACAATGATGATTTCCTCGGGCCGCCGCGATTGCGCCAGTACGCTCTGAATGGTGACGCGCAGGCCCTCGGGACGGTGCATGGTCGGGATTACGACTGAAACTGTCATTGGCTGCGCCCCATTTCGGTCATCGCTTCAGACACAGTCAGGACCCGTGCACCGCTGCGCTCGACAGCGTCGCAAACCCGGGCCAATTGCTCCGGCGTACAGCCCCATTCAGTGGGCTCGTCCTGCACATCGTGGAGATAGAAGATCAGCCAGCCTGGATCCTGAATCAGCGCTTCGGCCGCTTCAATCGCGCGGGCAATGCCCGCTTCGCCGCCATCGACGGGAACGGATTTGAGCAGATTGCGGTCGCAGGGCCCACGATTGATCGCCGCCTCGATGCCGCGCAGCGAGCGAAATCGGTCACTCAAGATGCGTTTGACCGCTGGAGTCGCAACGCCATAGGGATAAGCGAAGCTGTCGAGCGGGCCGGTATAGCCCAGCGCGCGCAGGCCCGCCTCATTGCGCTCGATATCGGCGAGCAATTCTGCTTCGCCGACGCTGGATCCGTCGAGATGGCTGTGGGTGTGGCAGCCGATCTCATGGCCGGCATCCGCCAGGCGCTGCAAATCATCGCCATCGAACATCGGTCCGTGATGGGTGTCGGTGCCGGCATAACCGGCCGAAGCGTAATAAGTGCCGCGCCAACCATGACGCTCGAGCAGCGCTGCGCCGGTCGTGGCCGCGGAACGCGGAAAGTCGTCAAAGCTGAAGCTGACGAGCCCATGGTCGAGATCGACGCTGAGCGGCGCGCGTGCGGCCATCCGGGCCCAGCGGCGGGAGAATTTGGCGATCAGGCCGCTGGCAGGCTGGTAGGGTGCGTTCATCAGATGGCCTCCGCAGCCCAGCTGGCGCGCCAGAGTTTTAGAGCCGCCGTGCGTAGCCGCACCGGCAGGTTCTCGCTATTGGCCACACGCGCCCAAAGTCCGCGTAACAGACGCTGGAAGGGAATGGCGCCGAGCGTGCGGGCGGCACGCGCTCCAGGCAGCACCGCCAGATGCGGGTGCTTGTGCAGCAGACGGGCGTAATTGACCGCCCCGTCACGGAATTTCTGCAACAGCGAGTCGGTGGTCTGCAGCCCGGCATGGCGCGCCGGATTGTCGAGATGGATCAGTTGATGATGGCGCGCAGCGCGCACCGCCCAGTCAACATCCTCAAAGCCCCAGCCGGTGAAACCGGTGTCAAACGGCACGCCGCGCATGACGCTGGCGCGGACCAGAAGATTGCTGGAGCAATAGGCGGTTGGCCCGATCAGAGCGCGGGCGGCGGCGTTCTTCTCGTCACTGGTTCGGGCGAGGACGGCATGAAGCTGATAGCGCTCATCGTCCGGTTCGATGGTCTCATAGCCGCCAAAGGCCGCGTCGAAATCATCCAGCTCGATGCGATCGAGATAGGCTTGCAGAAATTCGTCATCGCCGGGCTGCATATCCGCGTCGAGGTAAAGCAACCAGCGGCCACGGGCCTGTCGCGCCAGCAGATTGCGGCCGGCGGACCGGCCGATATTCTGCGCCGCGCTCAACAATCGGGCCGGAGCACTCAAGGCGCGGATCGTGCGCGCCACCGCTTCGTTGAGCGCCGGATCGGGACAGCCATCATCGAGCAGCACGATCTCGATATCGCGCCGTACGCCGATCAGCGGATTGAGCGCAGCGGCGAGTGCCGTCGGATCATCGCGATAGAAGGGCACCAGGATGGACAGTGTCGTCCGGTCGGATCTTTGCCAGGCGGTATTGGCCAGTTCGGCGAATTGCGTCTGTGATGGATCGGTCATGATGGGGCCCCCGCCGGTTTGATCAGTGCACGTGCATCGGCCAGCCAGCTGCGGCAGTCCGAGATATTGAAGAGCAGGGCGCAGCCGACATAGACAATGCCGCCCGTCATCGCTTGAGCGACAAGCATCAACCATGCCGACTCGATGGCCGGCAGGGCATAGACGGCAGCCGCCATCACCCCGGTTGCCGCAGCAGCCCGCAACCAGTCATTCCAGGGCAGGGGCAGCGGGAAATGTTTCCGGCCCAGCCAGGCGCAGACGAGCAAGGCGATAAAATAGGCGATCACCGTCGCCGCAGCGGCGCCGGCAATCCCGAACATCGGGATGAAGACCAGGTTGAGGCCAAGATTGAGCAGGGCTGCACCGGCCATGATGATGGCCATGCTGGCAGTGCGGCGCTTGAGCGTGAAGGCTTCGTGGAAATAATAGGTCATCATCCCCTTCATCAGGCCGGACAAAGCGATCCAGGGCAGGATGACCGCTGCCTGTTCACGCAGATTCTCGCCAATGATGATCGTGGTCAGCGGCACGGCGACCAGCGCCAGACCGGCGGCGGCGGGAAAGGCGACCAGGGCCATCAGCCCGGCGGCCCGGCCCGCGACCTCGCGGGCGGCTTCGGCGCCTTTGCTCTCCAGGGCCTTGATCGTCAGTGGCCAGACGGCAGCGCCGAACCAGATGAAGATAATGTCGAGCAGGCGATCAGCCAGGCCGTAGCCGGCGGCATACATGCCCACTGCGCCTTGGCCTAGAAAGGCGGCGATCAGGAAGCGGTCACCGACCGAGAGCAATTCTTCAAACACCAGCGAAGCGGAGACGGGCGCGCCATAGCGGGCATAGACTTGGGCGCGCACGACCTGACGGCGACCCGAGGCCGCGCGGCGCAGCATCACCGGCAGATCGACGAACAGTGCGACGGCTGCGGCGATGGCCGAACCCATGAAAATGCCGGCGGCACCGAGATCAGTGGTGAAAATGATACCGACGCCAATCACGAAGCCGAGCATGAGATAGCCCGCCTCGAGCGCGGAAAAGCGGCCGATATCACCGGCGGCCCGATGCGTGACCAGGCCAATTTGCAACAGGGCCCGCAACACCAGCGCCACGGCGGCGAAGGCGAGGGCGGTCTTCAACCGCATGTCAAAGGGCAGGAAGACCAGCGCCGTGATAATCAGAACCGCGCCCGCCAGGGCCATCAGCACGAACATGCCATAGGCCGTCGCGAGATGATCGGCGAGGCGGCGACGCGTTTCGGCACGGGCATGGAAGCGCGCAATCGCCGCCTCCAGCCAAGTGAAGCTCGCCATATGAAACAGGGAGAGCGCGGCCAGAGCGAGCGCGTATTGACCATAGTCATCGGCGGAGAGCAGACGCGTGAAAATCGCCACGCCGCCGAAGCCGACAATTGCTTGGGTTAGTTGTACGGGAAGATATCCCAGAAGATGCCGTCCAAGCATGAAACGCTCCACTCGCCTATAACGCGAAGCTTGCAAGATGAGTGCCGCCCGAAAGGGGATTGTCGCCGCCATCGCAGACGTTCACCCTGCGATAAGGGCTGGTGCGCTATCAAGGCAGTGGGGACGGCCCGGACGGGCCGGAAATATAAGCGGAATCAAGTCTATGGATGTTGCATCAAAACGGCCCAGTGAGCTGACGGAAGCCGAATCTCAGGCTTGGCGCGCCTTCGTCGCGGCCGATTCGGCGCTCGCCAGTCCGTATTTTGCGCTGGAATTTGCGCAATGCTGCGAAGAGGCCCGCGATGACACGCGCGTCCTCATTGTTCGCCGCGCCGGGCAGATCGTCGGATTCCTGCCGCTGCATACTGGCAAACTTGGTTATGCGCGGCCCCTGGCCGGGCCGATGGGCGATGTTCAGGGTGTGATCGCCGAACCGGGGATCGAGCTGGATCTGCATGAGGTCCTGCGCAAGGCGGGGCTGCCGCTATTTGCCTTCCATGCCGGATTGTCGAGCCAGACGTCTTTTCTCAACAATGCTGATGAGATCGTCGCGTCCTGGATGCTCGATCTGTCTGAAGGCTATGACGCTTGGGAGGAGCGCCGCCGCCAGGTCGATTCCAAGGCGATACGGACCCTGCGTGGCCGCCGCCGCAAACTGGAGGAACTCGACCGCGGTCATCGCTATGTGATGGAGGAGACTAGTCCGGAAGCCTTCGACCGGATGATGGAATGGAAGGGGCAGCAATACGCCGCGACCAATGTCTTCAACGTTTTTTCCGTCGCCTGGACCCGCGATCTCCTCAAGGCCGTGCTGCGCCGCAAGGGTGAGTTTTTCTCTGGCTCCTGTTCCTCGCTCTATGTGGGTGATCAGCTGGTCTCGGTGCATATCGGCATGGAGAGCGACCGGCTGTCGCACTACTGGTTCCCGGCTTATCACGCCGACTATGGCCGCTTGAGCGCCGGTGTCCTGTTGTTGACCGAGGCGGCGCGGGCTGCCGCGGCCAAGGGACATGTTGCGCTCGAACTCGGGCCGGGCGATTTCCAGTTCAAACGCGACCTGTCGAGCTATCAGATTGGTCTGGCCCGCGGCTGTATCGCCAACCCGTCGCTTTTGCGCGCGACCCGCGATGCTGGCCAGGCCCTGAGCCGTGCGGCCGAGACGGCACCGATTGGTCCGGCCAAGGCATGGCCGGGCAAGCTGATGCGCAAAATTGACCGTCTCAGCGGGTTTTACGCGCTATGACCGGACCCAACCGCCGCTCTGTTCTCGCCGCCGCCGGTCTCGCCTCCATGGGCCTGCCCGGTTGCGCCCGGGCCCAGACCAGCCGGCTGGAATTATGGAATAACGCCACCGGCCCGCATCTGCGCGGCGCCGTGCTGGCTCAGCGCCGGGTTTTCCCCGAACTCGACGGCAGGGAGTTTCTCGGCTCTGGTGCGGTGGGCGTGCCGGTGACCGATGCGGCCTTGCGTGAACTGTCTGCCAGCGGCGCCAATCTGGTCGTCTTGTCCCATCCCGGCACGGTCGCCGAATGGGCACCCTATGAGCCTGATCTGGCGGTCGAGGACCACCTCAATGATCTCGTGCGCCGCTGCGAGCTGGCCGGCCTGTATGTCGTGATCGGATTTCGTACCGGACCGGGACGCAGCGAGTTCACCTTCCATCGTGAGGATGCCGGCAGCTGGTTTCCCGCCTCAATGATCAATGATGATGTCTGGACATCGAGTGAGGCGCATGACGGTTGGGACATGATGTGGCGCCGGACTGCGGAACGCTTCCGCGACCGCGCCAATGTCGCTGGTTATCTGTTGATGGTCGAGCCGAACGCCAATCAGGCGGCGCCCGGCCCCGATGGCGGTGATCTGGATCAATGGGATCCGGAACTGCTCGCCGAGCAGGTCGCCGGCACACCGGCCGACTGGCCGGCGCTGGCACGGCGGCTGGCGGCCGTGATCCGCGAACATGACACCGAGACCCCGATCCTGATCAATCCGGACGGCTTTGGACATAGCAGTTTTGCCCAGCTGCTGGATTTGAACTCTGCCCCCGGCATCGTGCTGGCGGTGCATGATTACAGTCCGCGCGGCTATACGCATCAAGCACGCAATGCCGGGATTGATTTTGAACGCGGCGAAGCGGAATTCATGCCGCCCGATGCAGCGCGCTGGATGATGGGTGAGTTTGGTGTGGCGCGCTGGGCACCGCAGGCGGCGCACTATCTACAGCGACGGGCTGTGTCGCTGGAACGGGCCGGTGCCGGCTGGGCCATGTTCCGCTGGGATAGTGGCTGGCGGGTCTATGAAGACCGCGAAAACATGTTCAACCCGGCCTACGGATCCGATCCCGACGCGGTCAATCCGGTGGCGGATGCTCCTATGCTGGGAACTTTGCGCGATCTGTGGGGACGCAACCGGCTGCGGCCGTCGTCACTGCTGCGCCGCTAGCGGATATTCAGCTTGTCGCCGAGCAGGGCAGGCAGGGTGCGCAGCATGATCACCAGATCGAACCAGAAATTGGCGCGCGCGATATAATCGACATCCCATTTGATGCGTTCGCGGGCGGCTTCGGGCGAATGTAGCGGACCGCGTGAGCCATTAATCTGGGCCCAGCCGGTAATGCCGGGTTTGACGCGATGGCGGTGAGCATATTCGGCCACCAGTTTGGAAGTTTCGGTGCCGCCCGTGCGCATCCCCGGCGCATGCGGGCGCGGACCGACCAGCGACATCTCGCCGCCGAGCACATTCCACAATTGTGGCAATTCATCCAAGCTGGTACGGCGCAAAAAGCCACCCAGTCGCGTGACGCGCGGATCGTCAAACTCGACCTGGCGCACAGTCTGCGTGTCCCGCTCGATCGAGTGCCGCATCGAGCGGAATTTATAGACGGTGATCATGCGCCCGTTAAAGCCTTCGCGCTTCTGGCGGAAAATGGCCGGCCCGCGGCTTTCCAGCCGGACCGCCAAGCCGATCACCAACATGATCGGCAACAGGCCGATCAACATGATCGAAGCGAAGATCATATCCTGCAAGCGCTTGGCAATCAGATGGCCGATGCGTTCCTCAAAACCGCTCATCCGTGCTGCCTGTACCCCGACCACGTCTTCCAGACTGGTCGTGTCGGGATCGAAATGATCCAAATCGAGCAGAAGGCAGACCGGTTGTGGCAGGGCGCGCAGCTTGGATAAGAGGATGCGAACCCGCGCTTCTGCCTTCGGCGTCACGGTCAAAACGATGCGGTCGACATCGGGCAAAGTACCCCAATTGAACAGATCATCGGTATCGCCCAGATAGGGCGCCCCGGCGAGCTGTGACGGGCTGCGCGCCTTGCGGTCGTCGAAAATGCCGACGACATTGACGGTGCCCGAGCCCTTGTTGGCGGCGATCAGCTTGCGTGCATTGACCGTCGCACCCACCAACACGACATTGCGCGCGAGCCGGCCAGCCTTGGCCCAATGCTCGATAAACCCGGCATAGATGATGTGCAGCAGCGTCACCGCAGACGTCGCCGTGATTGCGAAGCCGGCGATTAGATCGACCGTGCGTGGGGCTGTCAGATGCGCCAGCGCGAGAATCGCCGCGCCGCTCAATCCGACCGCGATGAAGGCGGTCAGCACGCGGTAAATCACGATCCCGCGTGGATCGATCTTGTAGAGGCCGAATAAAATCAGTAGCGCCGGCGTCAGAATGGCGAAGGCGGCCAGCGGCAGCAATTCGCCGGCTGGCACCTGGTTGACCGCGCCGCCGGCGACCGCGAAGGCGCCCGCCGTGCTGATGATGGCAATGGCGAGGACGTCGATGGTCTGCAGCAAATGACCGAGCGCCTTGCGATTGACGCGGTGTTGCGGTGCTCGGGCCTGCGCTCGCATGTGGGCGCGGGTGAGAGCGGCCGCATCAGCCATGACCGGCCGGACACCGTCGGTCATGTCGTTGGCTGGGCCGCTTTGCGGCTGACGTCGTGAGTTGGAGTATTCCAAGGCCAAACCTCTCTTCGAAGCCGTCAAGCTAGCGCAATGAACACAATATTCCGTTGAGAAGCGTGGTTAGCGAAATCTTGACGCGGCGCGGTCCAGACAAAATCGGGGCTGGTGTTTTGCTGCGGCGCAGCATAAAAGCCCCGACTGGCCTGCGCGCGACGGCGCGCCGACACCGAATGGATATATCTGATGAACCAATCTCCCCTTGCCGTGTTTGCGGAACGCGTCGCCGCAACTGTCCTCAATCGCGGCGATGGGCCGGAGCTGAGCCCGACACGGATCCGGGTTGAGCTTCTGGCCGGTTTGACGGTTGCCCTTGCGCTGGTGCCCGAAGCGGTGGCCTTCGCCTTCGTCGCCGGTGTGCCGCCGCTGGCCGGTCTGTATGCCGCTTTCATCGTCGGCCTCATCACGGCCGTTTTCGGCGGACGTCCGGGGATGATCTCCGGTGCGACTGGCGCGCTGGCGGTGGTCATCGTGCATCTGGTCTCGACGCACGGCATCGAATACCTGTTCGCCACCGTCGTGTTGATGGGGATTATCCAGGTTACCGCCGGTGTGTTGCGGCTGGGAAAATTCATCCGCATGGTGCCGCATCCGGTGATGCTCGGCTTCGTCAACGGCTTGGCCATCGTGATTTTCCTGGCTCAGCTCGACCAGTTCAAGATCGTCAACGAGACCGGCGAGCATGTCTGGATGACCGGCATGCCGCTCATGCTGACGCTGGGCCTCGTCATACTCACGATGTGCATCATCCAGTTCTGGCCGAAAATTTCCAAATCCATCCCGGCCCCACTTGTGGCAATCGGCATCGTCGCCGCGCTGGTGATTGGTTTCAACATCCCCGTCTCGCGCGTCGGTGATCTCGCCTCGATCGCCGGCGGCCTGCCGCAGTTTCACATCCCGGCCATGCCGTTCAATCTGGAATCGCTCGAAATTATCCTACCCTATGCCTTCATCCTTGCGGCAATCGGCCTGATCGAGAGCCTGCTGACGCTCAACCTGGTCGGCGAAATCACCGGTCAGCGTGGCGGGGCCTCGCGTGAATGTGTCGCCCAGGGCGCGGCCAATATCGTCACCGGCTTTTTCGGCGGCATGGGTGGTTGCGCCATGATCGGCCAGTCGATGATCAATGTGAAATCGGGCGGACGCCTGCGTATGTCCGGCATTTCGGCGGCGCTGTTCCTGCTGGCCTTCATCCTGTTCGGTTCCGGTCTGATTGAACAGATCCCGCTCGCCGCCCTGGTCGGCGTCATGTTCATGGTTGTGATCGGAACCTTTGCCTGGCAGAGCATTCTCGTGCTGCGCCGTATCCCGCGCAATGACGCCTTCATCATCCTGCTGGTTACCGGCGTGACGGTGTATAGTGATCTCGCCGTCGCGGTGATCGTCGGCGTGATCGTTTCGGCGCTGTTCTACGCCTGGAACGCGGCGTCGCGCATCCATGCCCGCACCGAGACCAATGAAGCGGGCGCCCGGGTCTACAAGGTCGAGGGACCGCTCTTCTTCGGCTCTGCGACCGGCTTCATGGAATTGTTCGACATCGCGGGCGACCCGCAGCGTGTAATCGTCGATTTCAACGAATCGCGCATTGTCGACCAGTCGGCACTGCAGGCGATCGAGGATCTGGCGGCCAAGTATGACGCCGCCGGCAAACAGCTGGAATTGCGCCATCTAAGCCATGATTGCCACCAGCTCCTCACCCGCGCCGGCCAGCTGATGGTCGATGCTGATGATGACCCGGAATATGCGCTGGCGGTTGATTATCAGGTTCGTCTCGGTCGCATGGGTGGCGCTCACTAGCGAGCGGACACTCGGTCTTTCTCGGTTTCTGCCCGTGTTACAGAACCGTTAGTTTGTCGCTTTGGTGCGGGCGCTCTAGTCTCCCCCTTGATCTTTGGACTCTTTGGGGGGGCAAAATGACCCGATACCTGCTGGCACTCGCTGCATCGACCATTCTGTGTACATCGCCTGGCCTGGCCTGGCAGGACGCCGAGGCGGCGGACGACGCGGCCTCCGCCGATTGGGATGTCGCCAATCCCGGGCTTGAGATGCGCCAGGTGCCGCTCAATGTCACCGAAGGCACCTGGATGAGCCTCGATGTCAGCCCGGACGGGCAGACCATCGCCTTCGATCTGCTCGGTGATATCTACACCATTCCGGTGACCGGCGGCGAAGCGACCAATATCGCCTCCGGCATGCCGTGGGAAATCCAGCCGCGCTTCTCGCCCGATGGCAGCCGTATCGCCTTCACCTCGGATCGCGGGGGCGGCGATAATATCTGGACCATGAATGCTGATGGCTCCAATGCCGCCGCGCTGACGCATGAAACGTTCCGCCTGCTCAATAACCCGACCTGGAGCGCGGATGGCCGCTATATCGCGGCGCGCAAGCATTACACGACCCAGCGCTCGGCCGGTGTCGGCGAAATCTGGATGTATCACGTGCTCGGCGGCGACGGCGTGCGCCTCGTCGACCGGCCCAACGAGAACTTCCAGAAAGAGCTCGGCGAGCCGATGTTTTCGCCCGATGGGCGCTATGTCTATTACACGATGAACACGACGCCGGGTAACAGCTTCGTCTATGCCCAGGATTCCAACGGCGATATCTTCGATATCCTGCGCTATGACATGGAGACCGGCGAGACCTCGACGGCGGTTGACGGGGCTGGCGGCGCGGTGCGCCCGACGCCATCACCGGACGGGCGCTACATGGCCTTCGTGCGCCGTGAGCGCATCCAGTCGACGCTTTACATCAAGGATCTGCACAGCGGCGAGGAACGCCGTCTGGTCGGCAATCTCGATCAGGACATGCAAGAAACCTGGGGCGTTACCGGCATGTATCCGAATATGGACTGGATGCCTGACAGCCAATCAATCGTCTATTGGGCCGGCGGCCATATCCACCGCGTCGATCTGGCCACCGGTACGATCAGCGACATTCCATTCTCCGTCAACGACACCCGCGATATCGTTGATCCACCCCGGCCCGAGGTTGAGGTCGCTCCGACGACGTTTGAAACCCGCATGCCGCGCTTTGCCACCGCCTCACCGGACGGCAGCCAGATCGTGTTTGAAAGCCTGGGCCAATTGTGGGTTCGCAATGCGTCGGGTGACGCGGCTCCACGCCGTCTGACCGGCAATAATGGTGATCGCCGCGAGCTCTTTCCGACCTGGTCGGCCGATGGCCGCACCATCGCCTTCGTGACCTGGGATGACCAGACGCTCGGCTCGATCCGCACGATCTCGGCGCGCGGAGGCCGCGAGACCGTGGTCACCTCCGAGCCGGGCCATTACCGCCGGCCACGCTTCTCGCCCGATGGCTCGACCATCGTGTTCGAAAAGGGCACGGGCGGTTATCTGACCGCTCCGGAATGGTCGGAAGCGCCGGGCATCTACACCATCCCTGCGCGTGGTGGCGCGATGTCGCTGGTGACCGAGGACGGCGAAAATCCGCAATTTGCCAACCGCAATGACCGCGTCTTTGTCACCCGCGGCGGTGACGGCACCTCGCTCGTTTCAATGGATCTGAATGGCACCAATGAGCGCGTTCATGCCACCGGCGAACTGGTGACTGAATACGAAGTCTCGCCAGCGGGCGATCATGTCGCCTACCGCCAGAATTACGATGTCTTCGTCAGCCCGCTTCTACCCGGTCCGCAATCGGTCGGTGAGAGCCGCACCAGCGGCGCCTTGCCAACAACGGAGCTGTCGGGCAATGGCGGCACTTATTTCCATTGGAGTGATGGCGGCCAGCAGGTCAATTGGAGTATGGGGCCGGTCTTCTACTCGGCCCGGATCGAGGATTTCCGTCCCGATCCGAATGCTGAAGACGGTGAGGGCTATACCCCGCCGACCGAAGGCGTCAATCTGTCGATGACGGTCACGGCCGACCACCCAACCGGGCTCACAGCCCTGGTTGGTGCGCGTATCATCACCATGGCAGATGATGATGGCGGCGTGATCGAGAACGGCACCATACTGATCGACGGCAATCGCATCACGGCGGTTGGCGCCGATCTCGAGGTGCCGGAAGGCGCCCGTGTGGTTGATGTCTCCGGGCATACGATTACGCCGGGCTTCATCGATTCCCACGCCCATGGACCGGAAGGCACAGACGATATCATTCCCGAGCAGAACTGGTCTGATATCGCCCATCTCGCCTTCGGGGTCACGACGGTCCACAACCCGTCGAGCCAGGCCAGCCATATCTTTGCCGCGAGCGAATACGAGCGGGCCGGCCGACTGCTTGCGCCGCGGATCTATTCCAGCGGTGAGATCGTCTATGGCGCCCGCGCGCCATCGGTCTATGCCGAAATCAACAGTCTCGATGATGCCGAACAGCATGTGTTCCGCCTGGCGGCGCAAGGCGCCCTTTCGATCAAGAATTATAACCAGCCCCGCCGTGACCAGCGTCAGCAGGTCGTCGCCGCCGCGATGGAAGCGGACCTGCTCGTCGTGCCGGAGGGCGGCTCCAATTATCATATGGATATGTCGCTGATCGCCGACGGCAATTCCTCACTGGAACACAATCTGCCGGTCTCGATGATCTATGAGGACGTGCTCAGCCTGTATTCCCAGACCCATGTCACCTATTCGCCAACCCTGGTCGTCTCCTATGGCGGTCTCGCTGGTGATCCGTATTGGCGCCAGGCGACGGATGTCTGGCTACACCCGATCCTGTCGCGGCACGTGCCGCCCTCCATGCTGGCGGCCAGTTCGGTCCGCCGCACCACGGCGCCGGAATCGGATTTCGTTGATGATGATAATGGCCGAGTCGCGCATCTCTTGATGCAACGTGGTGTCGATGTCGTCATCGGCGGTCATGGCCAGGAAGAAGGCCTCGCGGCGCATTGGGAGATGTGGTCGCTGGTGCGTGGTGGTTGGACTCCGCTGGAGGCTCTGCGGGCCGCCACAGTGATGCCGGCACGCCATCTGGGCTTTGATCACGATCTCGGCTCGCTCGAGGTTGGCAAGCTCGCTGATCTGGTGATCATGCGCGCCAATCCGCTTGAGGATATCGGCAATACGGACGAAATCGATTTCGTGATGCTCAATGGCCGTCTCTACGATGCCGAGACCATGAATGAGACCGTCACCGGTGATCATCAGCGTCAGCCCTATTTCTGGGAATAGGTCTGGTCACATCCGGCATGAAAAGGGGCGGTCTCCGGAGCGCCCTTTTTTATGCGTGCTTGCCCCATTGCCGTCTGCCCGCGCTGGGCTAAACTTGCGGCAAAGGGGATCACTCATGCCATTTTCAAAGCGGCGGCGTATGGCCGTGATTATCGTCATCCTGCTCGCTGTGGCAGGACCGGTCGGGATATTCGCGCCGGGGCGGCTACATCAGCAGAACTTTGAGCGCGAGGCGCGGTCCGCTGCCGAGGCTTATTCGGTGCGCATTGTTCGCGACGAGTTTGGCGTGCCGCAAATCTATGGCGTCCACGATCCTGACACGGCCTTCGGGCTCGGCTATGCCCAAGCCGAGGATGACTGGGCGACGCTGCAAACGACGCTTGTTGCCGCGCGCGGTCATCTCGCCCGCTATCAGGGCAGCGACGCCGCGCCGACCGATTACGTCGTGCAATTGCTGCGCATCGCGCAAACCGTCGAGAGCCGCTACGACACCGATCTTGCACCGGCCACCCGCGCCTTGGTCGAGGCGTATGCCGCCGGGCTCAATCTCTATGCGTCCGAACATCCGTCCGAAGTTTGGGCCCATGAAATGCCGGTCACCGGGCAGGACATCGTCGCCGGCTTCGTGCTGCGCACGCCTTTCATGTATGGCCTCGATGCCGATATCGCCGAACTGTTCGCCGATGAGCGGCAGCGCACGGTGTCGATGGGATCGAGCGAGACGGCCTTTCGCTTTCTGGAGCAGGCCGAATTGCCTTTTGGCTCCAACGCCTTTGCCATCGCACCCTCACGCTCCGCCGATGGCGCGACGCGGCTTATGATCAATTCGCACCAGCCCTATACCGGGCCGGTGGCCTGGTATGAGGCCCGCCTGCACTCCGAGGATGGCTGGGACATGGACGGTGCCACTTTCCCGGGGGCGCCCTTGATCCTGCACGGTTTCAATCGCGATCTCGGCTGGGCCCATACGGTCAACCATCCCGATCTCGCCGATGTCTACGTGCTCGATACCGATGGCGACCGCTACCGGCTCGACGGCGAATGGCTTGATCTTGAACATGGAGAAGCGCGTATCACGGTGCGCATTTTCGGACCGATCCGCTGGACGGTGACGCGCGATTTGTGGTGGTCACGCCACGGTCCCGTCGTGCGTACACCGCATGGCGATTATGCCATCCGCTATTCCGGCATGGATCAGATCGGCCAGGTCGAACAATGGTATGCGATGAATCGCGCCACCGATTTCGACAGCTGGATGGCGGCGATGAATATCAACGCCATCTCTTCGCTCAACGCCGTCTATGCCGACCGCGAGGGCCATATTGCCTATGTCTACAATGCGCGCATGCCAGTGCGTGAAGAGGGCTATGACTGGCTGCAATACCTGCCCGGTGATCGCTCGGAGCTGATCTGGGACGAATATCTGCCGCTCACTGCCATGCCGATCTACACCGACCCGGCCAGCGGTTGGCTACTGTCGGCCAATCAGACACCTTTCGATGCGACGACGCTCGCCGACAATATCGATCCGGCCGGCTATTCGCCCACCTTCGGCATCCAGCCGCGCTATTCCAACCGTGCTTGGCGCGGGCTGGAATTGTTGCGGGCGCAGGGCCAGATTAGTCGCGATGGTCTGCTCGAAATCAAGTTCGACAAGACCTATTCCGCCCAATCGCCGGTCGCGCGTCTGGTCACCGAATTGCTCGATGAGGATTTCACCGGCGATGCCGCGATGACCGAAGCCCAGACCGTGCTGCGGCGCTGGGACCTCTCGACGGATACCGGCAATCGTGAAGCGGCCCTCGGCGTGCTTGTGGCGGTGCGCTGTATCGGCAATCTGCACACGGATGACCCTTGGCTGATGGACCCGGTCGAAGCGTTGCGCGCAGCGGCGGGGGAGCTGATGGCGCATTATGACCGGCTCGACCCTGAATGGGGTGAGGTCAACCGGCTGGTGCGCGGTGAGGTCAATATTCCAATCGGCGGTGGGCCGGACGTGTTGCGCGCGGTTTATTCCAGCTCACACGATCTCAATGATGACGGCCAACTGGTCGCCGCCGCCGGCGACACCTCGATCATGCTGGTGGAATGGCTCGCTGACGGCACGCAGCACGCCGAAGCGATCATTCAATTCGGCTCGGCAACGCTGGACGAGACGTCGCCGCATTATGCCGACCAGGCGCCGCTCTTTGCCGCTGAGCAATGGCGCACGCTCGACACTACGGTCCGCGAGGGCGGCTATCGGCCCGGCGAGCCGCGCTGAGCCGGCATGCGGTCAGGCGGTCTGGCTGAACTCGGCCATCAGTGTCGGGATATCTTCCATGGCCGGAAAAGCTTCGAAGCTGTGGCGAGCCGGTATCGTCACCCAAGCGAGCTTCTCCTGGGTCATGGTTTCGATGAAGGGCACGAACCAGGATGTGTCCTCGAACATCGTCGGGCGCACATTGACGAAATAGTCCAGCCCGCTGATGCGGGTAAATATCCATGTCATGCAGCGCGGACAGAATTGGTGGTCCAGCTGACCCTCGCCGAGGCCGCCGCGCTGGGTCTGGCCCTTGGTGACGGCAAAGCCTTTTGGCGGCACCATCGCGGTGATCGAGAAGGCGCTGGCGCTCATTTTCTGGCACCCGGTGCAATGACAGGCGGCCGTCATCAAAGGCGGTTCACTGATCGTGACCTGTACGTCGCCGCATCGGCAGGCGCCATGAAGCGGCAATTTCGGCGTGGTCATTGTTCAATCTCCGGAACGGCGGGGCGTGCGCTCAAACCCTACACACCCCAATGAGGCCGTGCCATCCGCAATATGTCCCGAGCCGCACTTTGAGATCAGGCGAATGGCTGGCACAAAAAAGCCCCGAGCAAATGCCCGGGGCCTTTCTTGCAGTGATCGCGATTTTCTACTCGTCGGAGACGAGCACATAGCGGCGATTGAGCGGTTGAACCGGGCGGAAGCTGTCCGGGTGACGCATTTCGAAAGAGTCGATCTGCTCGGGCGTGGCCGTGACTGGATGCGTTAGCACCGTCCAGGAGACGATCTCGCTGCAGGGCGGTGTCGTCAGCGAACCTTGATAGCGAAAGGCGGCTTGATCGGTGGGCAGGAAATCATTGAGATGCACGCGGGCAGCGATGCCCGGCGAGGCGTCGCTATCGGCGGGCATTGCGGCCCAGACCGAGTCGAGGGCGGCCAGGCTGTCGCCGCGCTCGACCATGACGCCAATCACGGCCAAATCGCCGGCCTCGGACTGGTGCACGAAATGCACTTCCATCGGCGCGTGGCGGCCATTGATCGTGTGCTCGCTGGCGGCGTGGAAGTGAAATTGCAGCAGGCGGTAGAAGGTCCCGCCAATCGTCACGCCGCCGGCATTCTCGACATTAACCTGCACGGTGTGGCCGTTATCGACCACGACGCCAGCGGTCTCATCGGCCCAATCGATTGCGGCAGCGGCAAAATCAGCTTCCAGGGCGTCGGTGAGATTGACCGGGGATTGCTGCTGCCCTGTGGCGCAGACAGCCCAGTCTTCACTCATCTCCCGCCAGTTTTCCGGCCCTTCATGCCCGTCATAGCCCCAATGTTGGGCTTGGGCGGGCGCGGCGGCGCAGGCGGCGAGGGCGAGGGGTAGCCAGATACGATTCAAGGGATATCTCCTGAGGCTGTGCGGCACCATTGCGGCCGCCGGGCGAAAGTCTGATCGAGCGCTAAACTACACGTGGTATTATGGAGCGACTATTAACGATGTGCCTCGCCCTCGCGGTTTGCCTGCCAGACGGGGTATTTTTTCATAACCGATACAAAAATCGGCGAGGCGAGATGGCCGGCGAGCCAGGCCTGTAGGTGCGGCAGGGCCTGCGCCGCAAACCAGTCGCGATCTGTATGGGCGAACTGGCGCACAAAGGGGAAGATTGCGGCATCGGCCAGGCTCATCACTTCGCCACACAGGAAGGTGGAGCTGGCCAGTCGCGCATCGAGCCCGGTGAGGATTTCCAGCCCGCGGGCGCGGTTTGCCAACGGGTCTTCGCCCTCATAGCGATTGGGGTATTTATATCGGTCGAGCGCCTGTTTGAACGGGCCGTCATTTTGCGCCACCAGTTCGAACATCGCATCGCCCGGCGCCAGCCAGCCGCGGGGATCATGGCGCGCCAGCGCCCAGCGCATGATGTCGAGGCTCTCCTCGACGACCGCTCCATCGGGCAGGACCAGAACCGGCACCGTGCCCTTGGGCGAGGCGGCGAGCATTTCAGCGGGCTTGTCGCGCAGCAGGACTTCGCGGTGTTCGACTTCGGTTTCGCTGGCCGCGAGCGCCAGCCGGGCGCGCATCGCATAGGGGCAGCGCCGGAAGGAATAGAGGACGGGCAGGGCGATGCTCATCCGGTTTCCGCTTCGCTCGCCTCGTCCTCATAGACGCGCCCGAGATGTTTCTCGCCGCGCTGCGCCGCCAATTGTGACTGACGATGACGCTCGGCAAAGCGTTCCCGGTCGGCATCCGTCATGCGGTCATGGCAATGCGGGCAGGAGACACCGGGCACGAATTTGTCCGAGCGCAGGTCTTCCGGTCCCAAGGGTTCGCGGCAGCCATGGCACAGCGTGTGGGTGCCCTGTTCCAGCCCGTGCACGACGGCGACGCGGCGATCAAACACGAAGCATTCCCCGCGCCACAGGCTCTCTTCTGCGGGTACGGTCTCGAGATATTTCAGGATACCGCCCTTGAGATGGAAGACCTCGTCGATGCCCTCGGCCTTCACGAAGGAGGTTGCCTTCTCGCAGCGGATGCCGCCGGTGCAATACATCGCCACGCGCGCCTCAGGCCGGGTTTCGCGGAATTTGCGGAACCAGTCGGGAAATTCGCGAAAGCTCACCGTTTCCGGATTCACCGCGCCCTCGAACTGGCCGATCCGCACCTCGTAATCATTGCGCGTATCAATGGTGACGACATCGGGCGAGGCGATCAGATCATTCCAATCGCTCGGGTCGACATAGGAGCCGACCAGCGCATTGGGATCGACGCCGGGAATGCCCATCGTCACGATCTCGCGCTTGAGCCGCACTTTTAGCCGCAGGAAGGGCTGTTCCTCGGCCCAGCTCTCCTTGTGCTCGAGGTCGGCGCAGCCGGGCAGGTCGCGGATCGCATCGAGCATGGTGGCGATGCCCTCGGCTGTGCCGGCGAGGGTGCCATTAATGCCCTCGGAGGCGAGCAGGATCGTCCCGGTGATCGCATTCGCTTCGCCGACCTGTTTCAGCCGCGCCTGCAGCGCATCGAGCCCGGCCAGCGGGGTGAATTTATAGAAGGCGGCGACAGTGAAGCGGGGCATGGGCGCGGGTCCGGTGGGTGAGGCGCTGCTATAGCAAGTTCAGGCACCAGAGCGGAGTCCCGCGCTGCGGAAGCTCCGCTCCGGCGCTGGCCCCGACCTAGTCGTAAATCGAGACGATGGTGCCAACCAGCTTATAAATCGGCGGATTGCCGCCGGGGTGCTCCGGGGCGACGGCCGCGCAATAGCTATACCCGGCGCCCCCGCCCATTCCCCATCGCATGGAGCCGGTGCCGCCGCCCACGCTGCAGATGTGCAGCTCCCGGTGCCCGTACTCGCTATAGCCTCCGGACAGCGCGTCGGTGTGCCAATCAGGCCGGGCGCGCCCCCCCATCTCGACCCAATGCGTGGAGTGACCCGGCGTTGGAACCAGAAACTCGATCCGGGTCGAAGCGGCCGGGAAAGACTCCACATTGCCAGAAGACTCGCTCAGGCAATTCGTGCCGTCAAACCATCCGAGAAAATAGCTCCCTCGAGAGCCGGAATTGACCTGATTATCGGTGGCGCGGCACAGGGCGCGGTCCGTCCGGCCCTGAGGGGTTACCGCATCGGCTGGCGCCGTGCTCTGGCGCACCCAGATATATTCGTCTTGGGCCTGGGCGGCGGCACTCAGGGCGGTGGCCCCCAGGGCGGCGGTTGCGAGCGACAGGGCGATGGTGCGCAGGCGCGATGGTCCGGGGCGGTTCGGGGTCATGTCGTCTCCAGGTGTCGGATGAAACCGGAGGCGCAGGAAAATGTCCCGTGCCTTCCCTATTGATGTATCGGTAGATGGTCTCTGGGCGTCTGCCTAACAAAATCAGCCAATTTCAATGCGTTGAAAATGGCTTGCTACGGCCCCACACTCATCGACAAAACCCGGCTGATCTCCGTCAGCGAGCGCCCGGACTGGCCCTGCCAGACATTAAACGCTGCCTGCACCGCGGCCAGATCGCGCTTCGAGGTTGGCGGCTTGGCGACCACGCCCTCGGCAATCAGGCGGGCGCAAACATCCTGCGACAGGATGAAGCTCGACCTGCCCATCCAGCGCATGACGCGCTGGCCGGTCGCGCCGCCCAGTCTTGAGCCGCGCTTGGCGAGGACGTCCATCAGGTCGATGAAATCATCGTCGGGCCAGTTGGCGAAGAATTTCGCGGCGCTGCCATGCTCGGCGGTGAGATCGGTCAGGAAGCGGGCATTCTCGATCACGGCCATGATCTTGGCGCCATTGCGGACAATGGCTTTGTCCGAGACGAGGCGGTCGATCTCTTCATCGCCGTAGAAGGCCACGCGCGGCGGATCAAAGCCCTCGAAGGCGGTCTCGAAGCCCGGCCATTTCGCCTCGATTACCTTCCAGTGGAAACCGGCCTGGAACAGGCATTTCGCCATCATCGACAACCAGCGATCATCCGGGATGGCGGCGAGTTCGGCGGCGGGTAGCGGTTTGGAGAGCAGGGCCTCCAGCGCGTCGGGCCCGCCCTTGCGTTCTGCCGCTATGGCGAAGATGTCGTCGAATTTTCGCATGGGCTCGTGTCAGTTTTCTGCGATCCAGCTCTTTCCGGCCGCGGCCTGGGCGTTGGAATAGAGATGGATCGGGTGGTGGAAGAAGGGCGCAAACAAGGTCACCGCCGTGCGGATGCCGCCGGAATCGGTGACGATTGCGGCTTTGCCGAAATCGCCCCAATGACTGATCCCCAGTTTGAGGTCTTCCCATGCGGCTCCGGCGGTGTAGCTGGCGAAATCCTCGCCAATCTCGCAATAGATTTTCAGCGATTTATGGCGCGCCATCTTGTCGAGTGCCGCCGGGATCAGGCGATCGCGGTAATCATTGACGGTGACTTTGCCGCTGATGCGGATGGCCAGAATATCATCGGTGAAACCTTCAAGCTGTTCGATCATGATGCGTCTCCTCGTGCCGGATGGACCCGGCGGCTCGCGCCGCCGGGTGATAGACCCATCATACGCCCGCCGATGCGATCATGTTAGCCCGCAGGATCGGGCGACATTGTCGCAGCGCGCTGACGGCCCAGCACATAGACCGGCAGCCCGACCAGCAACAGCACCACGCCCCACATCATCACGTTTAGTCCGGAGCCGTAGATGGCGAAAGCGGAATAAAGCGAGGCCAGGATGGCGATAATCGCCCAGGAGCGGGCCGAGGCCCAGGAGTGGCGCAGTTCGGCCAGCGCGCTGACGAAGAGCGGCGCCAGCATGGTCACCGTGCTCATCATCAACAGGAATTCGAACGTTTTGATCAGCCCGCCGGAGAAATTTGCCAGCAGCAGGGCGGAGGCCAGGACCAGCGAAACCAGCAGCGAAAAATGTGGCGCACCGCCGGCATTGCGTTTGGCGAAGGCCTTGGGAGCGAGCTTGTCGATGGCGACGGCCATCGGCAATTGTCCGGAGATGAAGATCAGCCCGTTGAGACAACCTGCTGTCGAGATCAGGGCACCGATGGCGATCGCTTTCGGGGCCCAGGGGCCCAGACCGCGCGCCGCGTCGGCGAAGGGCGAGGTCGAGTTGGCGAGGTCGGAGGCCGGCACCAACAGCATTACCGCGGCGGTGGAGGCGATATAGACGATGGCGACGGTGATGGTGCCGACCATGGTGGCGCGCGGAATCGTCTTTTGCGGGTCGCGCACATCGCCGGCCGGGATGGTGGCGCATTCGAGGCCGGAAAAGGCCCACATCGTCAATAGCGCCGTGGTGGCGAGTACCGAGATGAACGGCGCGCCCGACGGATTGAGTTCCGGCAGGTTCTCGACATGGCCGGCAACGGCACCGAAGGCGATAATCGCCAGGATTGGCAGGAGCTTGAGCACGGTCATCGCAAGTTGGACCAGGCTGGCTTCGCGAACCCCGCGCAGCGAGACCAGGCCGAGCAGCCAGATAAGGCCGAGCGCGACGCCGGCTTGGGCGATCGGTGCCCCGTCCAGCGCGGGGAAGAAGACGGCGAGATAGCCGACAAAGGCGATGGCGACGGTCGGGATGGCGATCCAATAGGAGGCCCAATAGCCCCAGATGACGAGAAAGCCGGGCAAATCACCAAAGGCTTCTCGTGCGTAGATGTAGGGCCCGCCCGAACGCGTCGTGCGCAAGGCGAGGCGGCTCATCACCAGCGCCAGCAGGATGGATCCTGCAGCCGTCAGAACCCAGCCGCTGAAGCCCATAAGGCCATAGGGCGCCATGACCGAAGGCAGCAGGAATATCCCCGAGCCGATCATCACCCCGACCGTCAGCGACCAAGCGCCCCAAAAACCGATTGTACGCGGCGCTGACGCCTCATCCGTTGCGTTGTCCATGCCCTTACTCCCCCGAAGCGCGGGCATAGGCCTCGCGCAGTAAATTCTGCCAATGCCAGACGCCCGCCTCCTGACTGGGTGACAAGCGCCCAGGCTGGTAGGCGCCGCTATCGAGCCCGTGCTGGACGCGTTCACATATCAGCCGGTCTTCTTCCTGGATCTCGTCGGAAAAGCGGTCATCGGCTGGCGCCATCGCTTCAAACCCCGGCGCGTAATAGAAATCGAATTCGACCCGGCAGCGCGACGGTCCATCCGGCACAACGCGATTGCTCTGCATCCGGCCCGGCAGGATGTTGAGCATCGTGTTGGGATAGATGAAGAAATACAGCGCCTCGCCATCGGCATAGAGACCATCGGGATCACTCACCGGCGCGCGCTGAAGTGACCAGAAATCCGCGAGCTCGGTCTTGTATTGTGGATAGCTGACGATGCCGCTCAGCCCGGGATGCACAAAGGGCAGATGATAGCCTTCGAGGAAATTGTCGACATAAGTCTTCCAGTTGGCGGCGACCGTGTAGCTGCGGCTATGGTGATGGCGCATGCCGACCGGATCATAGGGCGCAACCAGGGCATCGATCCCGGCCATGACGGTGGCGAAATCCGGACCGTCTGAGCCAGCGCGGGCGAATACCATGCCCTGCCACTGGCGCAGCTCGATCGGAGCCAGGCGGATGCCGGCGCGATCAAAGTCTTGCGCGTCCTGCATTTCCGGCGCGGTGCGCAATTGGCCGTCGAGGTCATAGGTCCAGCCGTGATAGGCGCAGCGTAGCCGCTTGGCGCCCTTGCCGTCGCACAGGGCCAGCGGTCCGGCGCGATGGCGGCAGACATTGACGAAGCCATTGAGCGCGCCGTTGCTGCCGCGCACGACCAGCACCGGCACGCGGCCAATTTCCCGAACGACATGATCGCCCGGCTCGGCCACAGCGGAAGCGGGACACAATATCTGCCAGCCCGACTCAAGCACCTGCACCTGATCGACCGCCAGCCAGTCATGGCCGGCATAGAAGTCCGGGGAGAGCGCCGAGGCTTGCGCGAGCGGACGGGTCTGCAGTCTTGGATCGGTCGATGTCCGGGAGATTCCGTCGCTCATTGCAGGACGTTAGGGCTGGCAGTCGGTGGCCGCAAGGGATTTGACGATTGTCGGTTGGCGGAGGCTCGCCTAGGGTTCGCGCGTCGAGGAGGGTTGGAAGGGATACCGCATGCGTCGCTCGAAATTCGCCCACACGGAACGCCATGGCATGGACCGGATTGGCTGGCTGCGCGCCGGTGTACTCGGTGCCAATGACGGCATCGTCTCCACCGCCAGCCTGATCGTCGGCGTTGCCGCGGCCAATACAGGGCCGGCGGAAATTCTCGTTGTCGGCACGGCCGGGCTCGTGGCCGGCGCGATGTCAATGGCGGCCGGCGAATATGTCTCGGTAAGCTCGCAATCGGACGCTGAACAGGCTGATCTCGCCCGTGAACGCAAGGAATTGGCCGAAGATCCCGCCGCCGAGCACGCCGAGTTGGCCGGGATATATGTCCAGCGCGGCTTGACGCCGGAACTCGCTGAGGCCGTGACGACGCAATTAATGGCGAAAAATGCCTTGCAGGCCCATGCTCGCGATGAGCTGGCGATCTCCGAGCTGACGACTGCCAAGCCCATCCAGGCCGCACTGACCTCCGCGGCAACCTTTGCCGCCGGCGCAGCGTTGCCGGTGCTCACCGCCGTTCTGGCACCACAGACGTGGACCATACCGGCTACCGCCATTGCCTCGCTGATCTTCCTCGCCGGTCTCGGTGGCGTGAGCGCCCGGATTGGCGGCGCCGACATCGTGAAGGCCACCGTGCGCGTCACCTTCTGGGGTGCAGTCGCGATGGGCGTGACGGCGGCGATCGGGACGGTGTTTGGCGTTGCGGCGTGAGGGCGTCGAATCCTGACAACCACTCCCGCTGACACAGAAAATCCGGCGTCGCCTGGGCGTCGACGATGAGAAGACCCCTTCAGTGGGCGGCCTATTCCGCCACCACCGACACATCCACGCCGGCCGCTTTCGCTTGGGCTTCCAGCTGGCGGGACATCCAGTTGGGGGTCTTGGTGAAGCGGCCCAGCGAGGCATAGACAATCGGCACCACGAAGAGGGTGAAGAGTGTCGCCACCAGCACACCGGTAAAGATCACGACGCCAATGGTGATGCGGCTCTCCGCGCCCGGCCCGGTCGCGATGGCGAGCGGGAAGGCGCCGATGGCGGTCGACAGGCCGGTCATCAGGATCGGGCGGAAGCGCGTCGTTGCGGATTCCAGCGTTGCGGTCATCAGATCGCGGCCGTCTTCGCGCAATTGATTGGCGAATTCGACGATCAGAATGCCGTTCTTGGCTGCCAGCCCGATCAGGATCACCAGGCCGATCTGGGAATAGATATTGAGGCTGGATCCGACCAGTTCGAGGCCGAACAATCCGCCCGCCACGGCCAGCGGCACAGTCAGCATGATCACCATCGGCTGGATCAGGCTTTCGAACTGGGCTGCCAGTACCAGGAAGACGATCAGCAGCGCCATGCCGAAGGCGAAGATCATCGCGGTGTTGGCGTCGAGGAATTCGCGTGCGCCGCCGAGATAACCCGTCGACAGACCCGGCGCTAATTCATTGGCCGCCCAATCGTCGAGCCAGGTCACGGCCGCACCGAGCGTATAATCATCGGCGAGGGTGGCCGAGATGGTTATCGCGCGCTGACGGTCGACGCGATTACGCGACGAGGCTTCGCCCACCTCGTGCACGCTGACCAGGTTTGAGAGCGGGATGAGTTGGCCACCGCGACCAGAAACATACAATGATTCCAGATCATTGACGCTGGAGCGATCTTCGCGGCGATTTTCCAGAATGACATTATAGGCTTCGCCGCGATCAATGAATTGCCCGACCCGGCGCGAGCCGAGATGGGTCTGCAGCGTCTCGCCGATATCAGCGATCGAGACATCGAGTGCTGCGGCGCGTTCGCGGTCGATATCGACGACGAGGCGCGGGCTGTTGGGCTGGTAATTCTTGCGGGCGCGCACAAGGCTGGGATTACCCTCGGCGATGGCGGCCAGCAGGCGGTCGGCCTCGGCGTCGAGGGTCGCGTAGTCGGGGCCCTGCAGCACGAATTGGATATCGTCGCCGCCGCCACCGCCGCCCAGCGAGGAGCGCATCGAGGCGAAGGCTTGCACGCCGGTAAGCTGACCCATGCGGCCATTGATCTCGTCGAGGATTTCGCCGCCAGGGCGGCGCTCTGACCAGTCAACCATCGTGCCGATAACAACACCGGAATTATAACCTGCTCCGCCCCAGCCCGGTGAAATCACCAGAACGCGGCGCAGTTCGCCGGTCTCGATATAATCCATCACCACGTTTTCAACCGCCGCTGCTTGGCTCGCCATATAATCGAAACTGGCCCCTTCCGGTCCGGAGAAAGCGCCGAAGAAGGAGCCGCGGTCTTCCGGTGGCGTCAGTTCCGAGGGCAGGCGGCCCAGCAACAGGCCCGAACCCGTCAGCGCCACCAGAATAACCGGCAGCACGAGCAGCGGAGCCTTCATCGCCAGTTCCAGGCTGGTGCGATAACTGTCGCGCAGCGCATTGACGGCGCCATTGACCCAGCGCGCCACGCCGCGGCTATCTTTGGTTGGACGCAGGAGTTTGGACGCCATCATCGGCGACAGGGTCAGCGCGACAAAGGCCGAAAGCACGACGGCCGCCGCGATGGTCAGCGCCAGCTCGGTGAAGATGCGGCCGATAAAGCCGGGCAGGAAAACCAGCGGCACGAAGACGGCGACCAGCACGGCGGTGGTGGCGACGACGGCGAAGAAGACCTGGCGTCCACCGCGCAGCGCGGCCAGGGCCGGGCCTTCGCCGAGATCGATCCGGCGCTGGATATTCTCCAGCACGACGATGGAATCATCGACCACCAGCCCGATCGACAAGACCAGGCCAAGCAGGGTCAGAATATTAATCGAGAAGCCGGCGAAGGAGAGCACCGAGAAGACGCCGATCAGACAGACGGGCACCACGGCGGCCGGGATGATGGCGGCCCGGATACTGCCGAGGAAGAGATAGATGATCAGCACGACCAGACCGGCGGCGACCGCTAGGGTGCGCCAGACTTCGATGATCGACTGCTCGATGAAGACCGTATCGTCGGACGCTTTGATCAATTGCATGCCGTCGGGCAGCGTGTCGGCGAGGCGTTCGGCCTGTTCGGTGACGCGGCGGGCGACATCGACGGAATTGGCCTGGCTCTGGCGGACAAAGCCCAGTCCGATCATGTTCTGGCCATTGCCGCGGAACAGGGTGCGCGGCTCTTCCGCTTCCAGCACGACGTCGGCGATTTCGCCGAGGCGCACGACATGGCCCTCATTGGCGCCGGTGATCGGCAGGCGGGCAAAGCTCTCAGGGTCGGCAAACAGGCGTTCGACCCGCACCACGATATCGGTATCGGCGGTCTCGACCGAGCCGCCGGGCACTTCGACATTCTGGCTGCGCAGGGCGCTGTCGATATCGGCGACAGTGATGCCGCGCGCGGCCATCGCCTGCGGGTTGAGCCAGATGCGCATCGCATAGCGGCGCTGCCCGCCAATGCGGACATTGGCGACGCCATCAATGACGCTGAAACGGTCGACCATGACGCGGTCAGCATAGTCGGACAATTCCTCCGACGTCATGCGATCGGACAGCAGGCTGTACCACATGAAGGGGCGGGCATCGCTGTCCTGCTTGCGGACTTCGATCTCCTCGACATCGGGTGGCAGCCGGTTGACGACGCGCGAAACCGCATCGCGGACATCATTCGCCGCGGCTTCGATATTGCGGCTGAGGGCGAAGGTGATCGAGATGCGCGCATTGCCGTCGCGCGAGGAGGAGGTGATGGTCTCGACCCCGTCAATGCCCGACAATTGGTCCTCGATTGGCTGGGTGACGCGGTTTTCCACCACTTCGGCATTGGCACCGGGATAGCTGGCCGAGACTGAAACGATTGGCTGGTCGACATCGGGCAACTCGCGCAGCGGCAGCGAGCGCAGGCCCAATATCCCGAACACCACGATCAGCGCGCTGGCGACGAAGGCGAGAACCGGGCGGCGAACCGCAATATCGGAAAGCGTCATGGCTGGGTCACCGCTGCCGGACTGTCGGGGCTGCCGCCTTGGCCGAAATCACGTTGCGCTGTGACCGTCACCGGCACGCCCTCGCGCACCCGGTGCACACCCTCCGCGATCACGACTTCGCCGGGTTCCAACCCGGCTGTGACTTCGACGACATCGCCGGTGCGCAGGCCGAGCTCGACATTGCGCCGGTGCGCGGAGGTGACGCCATCCTGGGTCTCGAGCACATAGACAAAACTGTCGTCGAGATAGCGCGTGATCGCCGAGCCGGGCACAGCCGGGCTGCTGCGTTGATCGCGGCGAACTTCCACTACCATCAGCTGACCGGGCAGGATGCGCCCGTCAGTATTGTCGATTTCAGCCCGGACGGTCACGGCGCGGGAGATCGGATCGACGCGGCTGTCGATCTGGGCAATCGTGCCGAGGAAAACATGATCGGGATAGGCATTGGTTGTCGCCTCAATCATCATACCGGCCCGGATATTGGCGAGGAAGCGTTCCGGGACGGTGAAATCAAGCCGGATGGCGCTGATATCGTCGAGCGTGGTGATCGGATCGCCCGGGCGAATGAGTTGACCGAGACTAATTTCACGCAGTCCGACGACGCCGGCGAAGGGCGCGCGGACGACCTGGTCGGCCAGTTGTGCTTCAATCGAGGCGACACGTGCTTGGGCCCGTTCAAGCGCGGCCCGCGCCTCGTCCTGGCGTTGTTGCGGTGCGACGCCGCGCGAGATCAGATCATTGACCCGCTCCAGATCCCGCTGCATCTCGCGCAGTGTCGTGCGCGCTTCGCTCAGGCCTGCGACCTGTTCGGCGTCATTCAGCTGGATCAGGATATCGCCCGCTTCGACTAGTTGGCCACTTTCGAAATTGATCCGCGAAATCGTGTCGGATACCCGCGCGGAGACGGTGATGCTCTCCTTTGATCGGGCTGTGCCCAGCGCTTCGACGATGTCGGCGAATTCAAATCTGGCCACCGTATAGGCCGCAACCGGCAGGGCCGAGGCGGGCCGCTGGCCCGTCTCCTGTCCGCTGCCGGCGAGAACGCGAAACGCGACGATCCCGGTCATGGCGGCAAAGACAATCAGGGCGACGATCAGAAAACTATAACGGCGCATCAGGAACTCCGGAACGCAAGATTTCGTGCCTGCTTCCTAAAAGCTGAATACCGGGCTGGCAACGCTTGTTGACGCTAGGCCGGGCCGGTTGCGGTGTGGTTAGCTGAACCCTGTCTGGAGAAAGGAAGCTGAACACAGCTTCGTTATCGTACACCTGTCGCGGTCGAGCACGAGGACCGGCGCGGCCGCTCCCGACGCAGCGCCTCGCTTCTCGCTCATTGTCGGGAGCCATGAAGCTGCGCCCTCAGGCGATCTGCGCATCGTCTGACAACAGGGCTCCAGGCTCGATTCCCCGCTTTTCGGCACTCGCACGCACGGCGTCGCGCAGGGCCTTGCTGCCGCCGAGCAGACGCCGAAAACGTTCCTCGTCGAGCGCCAGCAGCATGGAGGGCGCAATCGCCCGGACTTCGGCGCGCCGCGGTTTCTGCATCAGGATCGCCATCTGCCCGAACATCTCGCCGCCGCCCAACCGCCAGCTCTGACCGGCATTCTGGATTTCGACCGCACCGGAGGCGATGAAGAACACGCTTTTCACCACACTTGTCTTGCGGATGATGACGTCGCCGGCATTGACATAGCGCGTCCGCAGCGCGCGGCCGAGACGTTTCAGTGCGGCATCGTCGAGGTCCGCGAACAGCGGAAACTGGCGCACCAGCTCGACCCGTTGGAGGGCGATGAGCAGGCGTGGGCGCCGCTCCGCAGCCGCCCGCCGCTCACCAAGCGACTTCATCAAGGCCGTAAAAACCTCGGCACCGATCAACCCGTCTTCGAGCATCGTGGCGTATTCCCTTTCCTCCAGCCGCAGCGTCGTGCGGCGGATAAAGCGGCGTTCCAGCTCATCGGCATAACCGGGATATTGCAAGCGCAGCCCCTCCAGCGCCGTTTCCACAGCCTCGATGCGCCGCGTGAGCAGGTCGTGCAGCAGCTCGGCCACTCGCCGCCCGTGGATCCGCCGGATGCGTCCGTGGATGAAGGCGTTGAGGTCGCGCAGGATCAGGCGCTGGGACAACAGAAGCTCGAAGCGGTCCGCGGTCATGCGCGCCAACGGCCCCGACAGGCCCAGCGAGCTGTGCAGCAGAACCGCCGCCCGGAACGCGCGGCCATAGGCGACGCTGCGACGCGCCGCGCGCTGGTATCCACGCCGTCCCTGCGACTGCGCGCCCTCGATCAACCGGTCGGCATTGGACATCACCAATTCGGCCATCCGGGCCGAGATCGTCCGCTCGCGCACCCGGGCGAGAATGGTGTCCCGCTCATGGCCGGCCAGCGCGAGCAGTCCCAGCGTGACGCGGTCGCGCTCGAGGATGTCGGTGCTCTCCTCGGCCCGCTTGACCGCCTTGTCGAGCCGCTTGCCGAAGCGCTTGGCTTCGGAACGGACGATGTCGTGGCTGAGCTCGTAATTCTCGCTGGTGCGCGCCACATCCTCGCGCACGGTCTGCAGCGCGACGGCGACGACCTGCCGTGACAGCGCCTGGTCCATCGGCGAAAGCCGGTCGAGCCCGAGCCAGCCGATCACCGCTCTCAGCGTGCCGCCTTGCACGATCAGGGTGAACAGGGTGAAGCCGGTCGCGAGAATGCCGACGAGGCGCTTGGTCTCGTCGGGAACATTGACGTTCTCGGTCACGGCCAGCGCCAGGGCCAGCGTGACCGCGCCGCGCAGGCCGCCCCAAAGGATTGCAACGCGATAGGGTGGCTCGACGGCCGGCGAGGCCCGCACGGCGCTCAGCAGCGGCAAGAGCACGAACAGGATTACCACACGTGCCGCAATCGCCGCCAGGATAACCACGCCGATCAGGATAAAATCGCCGGCGCGCACCTCTTCGAGAATCCGTGGGATCAACAGCGCGGCGAGGATGAAGATCAACGCCATCGCCCAATGGGCGAGCACGTCCCAGACTTCGCGCAAATTGGCCCAGGCTTGCGGCGGCAATTGTCCCGGCCCGGTCAGGTTCAGCGTCAGCCCGGCGACGACGACCGCGATGACACCCGAAGCGCCAATGCTTTGTTCCGCGCCGATATAGGCGAGATAGGGCAGGGCGACCGAGATCGAGATCAGCGCCAGTTCATGGGCAGCGAAGCGCGCCATGATCCAGACCGCGATGCGCGCCGCGACCCAGCCCGTCAGCACACCGCCCAGGATCAGCAAAGGGAAACGTCCCAGCGCATCGAGCAGGCTGGGCTCTGATCCGCCCAACATGACATAACCCATGAACAGGCCGAACAGGGCGATCGCGGCGGCATCATTGAGCAGGCTTTCGCCCTCAATGATGCGCGCCAGCCTTTGTGGGGCCGAGATTGAGCGGAAGATCGATACCACCGCTGACGGATCGGTCGTCGAGACGATGGCGCCAATCAGCAGACAGGCCGCCAACGGCAGCGTGCTGGCCCATGACAAGGCGTAGCCGACGCTCAGCGTGGCGACCACGACCGCCACGACCGCGAGCACCAGGATCGGCACCCAATCGTCGAGCATGCGGCGCAAATTCATCCCCAGGGTCGCCTGGAAGAGCAGCGTCGGCAGGAAAACATAGAGAAAGACATTCGAGCGGATCGGCAGGCCCAGGATCGCCTCGGCTACCGGGTTGAGCGCATCGGTCAGCTCGGTGTGCAGGAAAAACAGCGCGCCCGAGCCGATCAGCAGGCCCAGCATGGCGAGGATCACTGTGTAGGGCAGACGCAGCCGCGCAGCGAGCGGCTCCGCCGCGCCGATGACGAGGAAGAGCGATGCAATGACCGTCGTGATCAGAACGATATCCATGCGCCTGAATAGCCATAAAATCAGATACATGAAATCGGAATGCCCTCCGATTTTCGTGGAAACCGGACAAAATCGCAGAGCCGGGATGGTTTCAGGCGGAATCGCGAGGCCGGAGCGGGTAAGGATGACGGGCGGACGGGTCGGCAGTGTCCCGCCCCAACCAATACAAAACAGCTTTTCCCCGGATTTATTCCGGGGCCCGCTGGAAGGGAATTCAGCCAGGCTCCCAACCCATGGCAGACCCCGAAATTCGCTGCGCTCCTCCGGGGGAAGTGGTGTGGGTTGGTGTTGGCATAGTGCGTAATTGCCAGCTTATCCTTTATCCTACACAATTAGCCCACGTCATCCTGACGCAAGTCAGGACCTCGACGCGACAAGTGCGGAGCCTGTGATATCGAGGTCCTGACTTGCGTCAGGATGACGTGGTTAAACGCAACTTATCCCCACCCCCTTCACCTGCGCGCCTACTCCAGCTGTTCCGGTCGCACGGGAGGCGTGGGCTCAGTCATTCGCGGCGCTCGGGAGCGTGGAGCGAGTCCGGGCAGAGGGGTGACATCCCGAGCGCTGGCGTGGTCATCGGAGAGGAGGGCGGCATTCGGGCTCGACCGCTAGTCCACTCCGGTTTCCAGACGGTGGCCGTAAGGTGACCGACCAAATCTCCCATCGTTTTCCAGGAAGAATTGGTGGGACGTCCCGGATGTCACCCCCACTCATCTACCTCAACTCCGGCATTCGCCGGCGTCCCACACACCTCCCATTGCGAGGTGCCCCCTTATCCCTCCAGCCGCTCACGGCATGGAGATTTCGGTATGAGCTGAAACGATGCCCCGCGCGAACGGTTCAGTTTTCGCCGCGGCGCGGTGCGGGTCGGCGCGCAGGGGTGAGTGCGTTTTGGCCGGGGCGCATTTGGCGGCGTGCCGGTATTTCGGACCTGTCGCCAAGTTCACCACGCGCCGCTGCCATCATGGTCTGGAAAGTTGGTGCCAGACCTGCTTGCGTCAAGGCGGAGTTTTCATGGTAGGCCGCGACCCCGATCTGGCCGGCCAAGGCTTCACACTCCTCACGCGGTATCGGATCGCGAGACACCCCGTTCGGGTCATCACGCAGGTCGGCCTTCATACCGATCAGGATGATGGGAGCTTGGGGCAGGTGGTGGCGAATTTCGGGTAGCCATCTTTCGGTTACAGCCGCAAAACTGCTGCGGCTGGTGAGCGAAAAACCGAGGCCAACAACCGCCGCGCCCGGATATGAAAGCGGACGAATGCGGTCAAAATCTTCGGCGCCCGGGGTGTCGGTCAACTCCAGCTGCGTCGGAAGCCCCTGATACAGGAGATTGGCGGTCAATGTATCGAAACCGGTGGCGACGCCTTCAACCGGAAACCGGTTCGTCGTGTACGAAACCAGCATGCTGCTCTTGCCGACATGAGGATTGCCGACAAAAACCATTTTGATCATGGATATACCGGTGCGCGCCTGTGCGGACCGCGGCAGCGCCAATGTGAGCGCGCTCGCACCTCCTAAAGCCAATATGTCGCGTCGGTTCATTTCAAGCCCCCCAGAAGTCCACAACCCGGATGCTAGCACAGACAAGCTGTTGTCTTCACCATGATCTCGCCCCAGGGAGCCTGGACACCCTCGTCGTGGCGCGCGGAAAAACGGGCCCCTAATGCGCGGCCAGATCAGGGGCCAGAGTTAGGGATGGTGGTGCAGAAACCCGCCCTGTTACCGCGGCTTGCGGGACGGGCCTGAAGGCAGAGACCGGTGTCGGGAGGTGGTGGCGGAGAGGATGGGATTCGAACCCACGATACCCTTTTGAGGTATATCCCCTTAGCAGGGGGACGCCTTCGACCACTCGGCCACCTCTCCACCTGCGGGTTTAGAATGCCCGGGCGGGGCTATCAAGCGCGAGTTGCGGCAAATGGCTGCACTGAACACACCTGCCAAGGCGGGGCATCCGGTGCAGCCTTGGTGATTGGCCTAGAAAAACGCCTGCAGGCCTGTCTGGGCACGGCCCAGGATCAGGGCGTGGACATCGTGGGCGCCTTCATAGGTGTTGACGGTTTCCAGATTGACCATGTGGCGCATCACCTGGAATTCCTCGGAAATGCCGTTGCCGCCATGCATGTCACGCGCCTGGCGGGCGATATCGAGCGCCTTGCCGCAATTATTGCGTTTGACGATCGAGATCATTTCCGGCGCCGCATTGGCTTCGTCCATCAGGCGGCCCACGCGTAAAGACGCCTGTAGGCCAAGCGAGATTTCGGTCTGCATGTCGGCGAGCTTCTTCTGGTAGAGCTGGGTCTGGGCGAGGGGGCGGCCGAATTGCTTGCGGTCGAGCCCGTATTGCCGCGCCGCATGCCAGCAGAATTCTGCCGCACCGAGCACGCCCCAGGAAATGCCGTAACGGGCGCGGTTGAGACAGCCGAACGGGCCTTTCAGGCCAGAGACGTTCGGCAGGAGCGCATCCTCGCCGACCTCAACATTATCCATCACGATCTCGCCGGTGATCGAAGCGCGAAGCGAGAGCTTGCCGCCAATCTTCGGCGCGGTGAGGCCTTTGATGCCCTTGTCGAGCACGAATCCGCGAATCTTGCCGTCATGGGCGTCGGACTTGGCCCAGACGACGAAGACATCGGCAATCGGTGAATTGGAGATCCACATTTTCGCGCCATTGAGGCGGTAGCCGTCGGCGGTCTTGGTGGCGCGGGTTTTCATACCGCCCGGGTCGGAGCCGGCATCCGGCTCGGTCAGGCCGAAACAGCCAATCCATTCGCCACTGGCCAGCTTGGGCAGATATTTCATCCGCTGCTCTTCGGAGCCATAGGCATAGATCGGATACATCACCAGGGACGACTGGACCGACATCATCGAACGATAGCCGCTATCAACGCGCTCAACTTCGCGAGCGACCAGGCCATAGGCGACATAACCCAGCTCGGCGCCGCCATAGGCTTCCGGGATGGTGGAGCCGAGCAGGCCCAGCTCACCCATTTCGCGGAAGATTTCCGGATCGGTCTTTTCTTCGCGATAGGCCTCGATGACCCGCGGCTGCAGCTTGTTTTGGGCGTAGGAACGGGCGGCATCGCGCACCAGGCGCTCTTCCTCGGTCAGCTGGTCTTCGAGGCGGAAAGCATCTTCCCAGTCGAAGCGGCCGAGATCCGGTGCGTCCTTGGCTTTGAGTGTGGTCATGATTGTTTCGTCCCCGTGCCTGGTGCCGGTGTCATGGCGTTGAAATCCGGTTTTCGCTTCTCGAGAAAGGCGCGATAGCCCTCGTTGAAATCTGCGTGTTTGAAAGCCCCGGCAAACAGGGCTTTCGTCTCATCATCATCCCCGTCCTGACCAGCCAGGACCAGAGTGAGCATGCGTTTGGTCAATTCGGCTGAATGCGGCGACATGTCCAGTAGCTGATCCACATAGTCGGCGACGAGCCGCTCCAGGCCCGCCGGCGACGTCACCCGATTGGCAAGGCCGCAGGCGAGCGCCTCGGCGGCGTCCAGTTTGCGGGCTGAGAATAGCAGGTCGCGGGCCATCGGCGCGCCGACCGCCGCGACGAGACGCTTGGTATCATTGAAGGGGTAGATCAGTCCCATTTTCGCCGGGGTGATGGCAAAGCGGGCGCTCTCATCGGCAAAGCGCAGATCGCAGGCCAGCGCCAGCGCGCAGCCGCCACCGATACAGGCACCGCGGATCATCGCGATGGTTGGGTGCGGGAAGGCGGCGAGAGCATCGAGCGCGGCGGCGATCTGGCGCGAATAGGCCTCGCCGCGTGCCGGAGTGGCGTAAACCTCGGCGAATTCGGAGATGTCGGCGCCCGAGGCGAAGCCATCGCCAGCGCCGCGCACGACCAGTACACGGCAATCGTCGGCGATATCCCCAAGCAGGCCGGGCAGGGCGGCCCACATTGCTTGGGTGAAGGCATTGCGGGTGTGTGGCCGGTTGATCACCAGCTCGGCGACGCCGCCACGGCGCTGTATTGTCAGGCCATCGTCGAGCGGTTGTGTCATCGGCGTGAAAAATCTCTTTGCAATCAGGCGGGTCGCAGCGAAACCTTGGTATCGCCGAGAAAACCAGCATAAACCTGTGACAATGGGTGAGAGAAGCGCAGCGCTGCGTTTCGCGCAAGGCGGCCGGGGAGGGCGTTATGAACCAACAGACACTGATCGTGCTGATCACGCTGGTGATCTATAATTTCGTTCTGGTCGGGGTCGGCGTCTGGGCCAGCAAGCGCAACCAGAATGAATCCGATTTCTTCGTCGCCAGCCAGGGGCTCGGCGCCTGGGTGGCGGGCCTGTCCTACGCCGCCTCGACCTCTTCGGCCTGGGTGCTGCTGGGCTTTACCGGCTTTGTTTACGCGACCGGCCTGTCGGCACTGTGGATGGTGCCCGGGATATGGGGCGGCTATGTCGCGGTCTGGCTCTGGTTCGGCAAACGTCTGCGTGAGGAAACGGCTGCTGAAGGCCATATCACCCTGACCGATTTTCTCGCCGCGAAATCGAGCGGCCGGATGCGGGTTTTGATCACCTCTCTCGCCTCGATCCTGATCGTGTTCTGCTTTGTTTTCTATATCGCGGCCCAGTTCGGTGCCGCAGCTGCCGCCTTTGAAACCCAATTCCCCCTCAATCAAACCGAGGCCGTGATGATCGGCGCGGCGGTGATCCTGATCTATTCCCTGCTGGGCGGGTTTTGGGCTGTCAGTGTCACCGACATGCTGCAGGGCTTCATGATGGTGCTGGTGGCGCTGACCCTGCCGGTTGCCGCCTTGATCGCCGCTGGCGGACCGGCGCAGATTTTCGCCACCTTGGCGGTGGAGGCGCCGCCGGCCTATCTCGATTTTTCCGGGGGCCGCGCCGGCTTCATGTTGGGCGGTTTCGTGCTCGGCGTTTGGGGTGTCGGCATTGGCGCTTTGGGCCAACCGCAATTGATGTCACGCCTGATGGCGGTCAAGGATGAGGCTGCGCGCTATCGCGGTTTCGCCATCGCGATGGTCTGGGCCGTGATCATGTTCACCGGCATGACGGTGCTGGCGCTGGCCGGACGCGCTCTGGTCGGCGGCAACGAAAATGGCGAGAACCTGTTCTACCTGCTGGCTGGCGATTTATTGCCGCCGGTTCTGGCCGGCATCGTGCTGGCCGCCGTGCTTTCGGCGGTCATGTCGACAGTTGATTCCATCCTGCTGGTGGCGGCCGCCGCCATTGCCCATGATATGGGCCTATCGCGGCGCTTTCCCGGCAGCGAGCTGACGGTTTCGCGCATCGTGATGCTGGCCATCGCTCTCGTTGCGATCTGGATGACGCTGGCCCTGCCGAGCACCATCTTCGCCCGTGTCTTGTTCGCCTGGGCCGCGCTGGGCGCCGCCTTTGGCCCGATCATCATCATGCGGGTGATGCGTATAGAGCCGAGCGGCCGCGCCGTGCTTGGCGCGATGGCGACCGGTTTTGCCCTGACGGTCTTCTTCAACGCGATGGGCGCCGTCGATCCGGCCGGGCTGGACGGGGTAATGCGCACCCTCGCCGAACTGGCCCGTCTGCCCGGCGATCCGTTTGAACGGGTCGTGCCTTGGGTGCCGGCGCTGGCGATATTGTGGTTCGGGCGGGTGAAGGCGGGGTAGGGGGCGCCTTAAGGGCTTAGTCTTCCACAACCCCTGCGCTCAATCGCGCTTTCCCCGCGCGCCGGTCGCTGGACCCGTGTAGCCGAAGCGGCTTACGCCTTGAGGCGTGTTGTTGGGGCTGGGATATTGCGCAATCCGGTTATCGCGGCCTTGGTCGTGGCTTTGGTGTCGGCGCTGTCGGCCGGTGCCCAGGAAATCCATATCGTGCACTGCTATCGCGGCGCGTGCCCGAGCGGGACGCCGGTCAGCAATGATCTGATCGTGCGTGAGATTTATGCGCTGTCCTCCAATGACGCCACCAAGCTGGCCGACTGGGTTGCCTACCGGGTGACGCGTGAGACGATGGGATCGTCGGCGGATCTGAACCGCAATTGGCGCAGTGATGAGTTCCTCGACGAGGACGAGACGTTGGAGGCTGGCCGCGGCGCGCGCGACGATTATCAGGGCGCCAATCGGGCGTCGGGCTATGATCGCGGCCACCAGGCACCCTTGGCCTCTTTCGCCGGGACACCGTTTTGGCGCTCTACCAATATCTATTCCAACATCACACCGCAGACTGCGGCGCTCAATCAGGGCGCATGGGTGGCACTGGAGACCGCTGTGCGTGATATCGCCTGGACGCGGCGTGAACTCTACGTGCTGACCGGACCGCTCTATGAGCGCGACATGCCGGCGCTGGGCAATGCGGGCGAGCCGCATTCGGTGCCGTCCGCCTATTGGAAGCTGGTGATCGATGCGGCGGGTAACTCGGCGGGCTTTATCTTTGATCAATCCACACTGCGCGACGCGGACTATTGTGATCACTCCGTCTCGATCAATGAGATCGAACAGCGCACCGGGCTGGATCTGATGATCGGTTCCGTTAGCGGGCCCGGCGGTGATGTGCGCGTCGCGCTGGGCTGCGTTGCGGTGTGAGGCGCTATAAGGGGCTGGCGGTTGGTTGAGCGAGATGAAGCCGGACCGCGCCTTGCCGGGGTGAGGCGGCGGGCCTATTCTCCCGCCTATGAGCCTGTTTGTTGTCAGACCTGCGCGCGCCATAGCGGCGCAGCGAATTACGGGCCCGGTCTCGCATGGCGAGCCGGATTTCCGTGATTGATTTGACTGGATGCCGGTATCGGCATCGACACTTGCGAGTGAATGCTCATGCCCACACCTGCCCAACTTCATCTCGTCTGCGGCAAGATCGCCGCCGGCAAATCCACCCTTTGCGCCCGGCTTGCCGAGGCCCGCGGGACAATACTGCTCAGCGAAGATCTGTGGCTCTCGACGCTCTGGCCTGGGGAGATCGTAAAGCTGGCCGATTATGCGCGGTGTTCAACCCGGCTGCGCGCCGTGATGGGCGATCATATCGCGGCCTTGCTGCGCGCCGGCGTCAGCGTGGTGCTGGACTTTCCGGCCAATACCCTGCCCCCGCGCAGCTGGATGCGATCCATCCTTGATGCGAGCAGTGCGGCGCACACGCTGCACTGGCTCGATGTGAGCGATGAGGTCTGCAAGGCGCGGCTGCGTGATCGCAATGCTGCGGCCGATCATGCCTATCAGGCCAGCGAAACAGAGTTCGACCTGTTTACGCGCTATTTCGTGCCACCAGGCGCGGAGGAGGGGTTTGATGTGATCCGTTACGAGGCCTGAGTGTCCCAACTGTTTGCCCCCTGCGACACCCAGACCCTTGACGCGGCGCGCGTCTCGTAAGACCAACCAGTTATGATCGCTGAACTCGGCCAGGCCGCCCTCATTCTCGCTTTTGTCGTTGCGCTCTTGCAGGCCGTGCTCGGTTTCACCGGGGTGGCGGTGCGCGATCCGGTCTTCCATCGCTTTGCGCGCTCGGGGGCGATTGTCCAGTTTGTGCTGGTGGCCTCGGCCTTTGCCTGTCTGACGGCACTGTTTGCGGTCTCGGATTTTTCCGTGATGGTGGTGGCGCAGAACTCACACACGCTGAAGCCCATGATTTACAAGCTCTCCGGCGTCTGGGGCAATCATGAGGGCTCGATGCTGCTATGGGCGCTGATCCTGACGGGCTATACGGCGGCGCTTTCCTTGCTGGGGCAGCATGTGGCGCCGCGGCTGATCACGCTGACCTTTTCGGTGCAGTCGCTGATCACGGCCGCCTTCATCGCCTTCCTGATTTTCACCTCCAACCCGTTCGCGCGGCTGTTTCCGGTGCCGCTCGACGGCGCCGACCTCAATCCGCTGCTGCAGGATCCCGGCTTGGCCTCGCATCCGCCGATGCTCTATGCCGGCTATGTCGGGTTTTCGATCACCTTCTCCTTTGCCGTTGCGGCCCTGATCGAAGGGCGTGTCGATGCGCGCTGGGCCCGGATCGTGCGGCCGTGGGCGCTGACCGCCTGGACCTTCCTCACGATCGGCATCGCGCTGGGCGCCAGCTGGGCCTATTACGAACTGGGCTGGGGCGGCTGGTGGGCTTGGGACCCAGTCGAAAATGCCTCGCTTATGCCTTGGCTGGCGGGCACGGCCTTTATCCACTCGTTGCGGGTGATGGAAAAGCGCGACACGCTCAAGGCTTGGACGATCCTGCTGGCCTTGATCGCGTTTTCGCTGTCGCTGGCGGGCACATTCCTGGTGCGGTCAGGCGTGCTGACATCGGTGCATGCTTTCGCCGTCGATCCGGAACGCGGTGTCTTCATTCTCGGCATCCTGATCCTGGTGATTGGCGGCTCGTTGACGCTGTACGGTCTGCGCGCCGGCCAGCTCAAACCGACCGGCGTGTTTGCCGAAGTCAGCCGCGAGAGCACGCTTCTGGTCAACAATCTCTTCCTCGCCGCCGCATGTGCTCTGGTTTTCTTCGGCACTTTCTATCCGCTCTTCATCACCACCGTCTCCGATGAGACGATCTCGATCGGGGCGCCATTTTATCACGCCACCTTCATCCCGATGATGGCGGTGTTATTCCTGCTGGTCCCGGTCAGCGTCATGCTGGCCTGGAAGCGTGGCAAGCTTGGTCCGATTGCCAAAAAGCTGACACCAGCCTTCATCGCCGCGATCGCCGCCGGCCTGATCGCTTTGTGGGTTGCCGAACGCGAAGCGATTGCCGGTGCGATCGGTACCGCGCTGGCCGTCTGGGTCGGGCTGGGGGTATTGCTCGATCTCAAATCGCGCGTGAAATTGTTTGAGATCGATTTCGCCGCCAGCTGGGCCCGGGCCAAACGCCTGCCGGCCGGTGTCTGGGCGATGACGGTGGCGCATTTCGGGCTCGCCGTGCTGATCTTCGCGGTCACCGGCGTCAGCGCTTGGAAGGACGAAACCAGCGCTTTCCTGATGCCCGGCCAGTCGCTGGAACTGGATGGTTATTCGATTGAACTGGTCGATGTCGTGCGCAGCGACCGCGAAAACTTCGTCTCTCAAGCCGGCACGCTGGCGGTTTCGCGAAATGGCCGCGAACTCGGTCAGATGATCGCTGAACGGCGCTTCTACCCTGTGCGCGAAATGACGACCACGGAATCGGCGATCCGCACCCGGCTCGACGGCGACCTCTACGCCACCATTGGTGAGGGCATTGAGGGGCGCGGTTGGCCGGTTCATGCCTATCTCTACCCGCTGGCGATCTGGCTGTGGATCGGTTCGGCCCTGTTGGCGCTTGGCGGACTCCTGGCGATCGGTGATCGCGGCCGGCGGGCGCTCTCAGCGCGTATTCCGGCAGCGCGCAAACCGGCGCCGTCCTACGAAGGGGGGATGGGATGATGGGACGCTGGCTCGCCTTTATCCCGCTGGTCGTGTTCGCCGTGATGGCGTTGTATTTCGGCATGGGGCTGCGCGAAGATCCCAGCGCGATCCCGTCGCAATTGATCGACGAACCTTTGCCGGCCTTTGATCTGGCCCCGGTTGCCGGTAGCGAGCAGGGCCTGTCGAATGCCGATCTGGCCGGGCATGTCAGTCTGGTCAATGTGTTCGGGTCCTGGTGTCCGCCGTGTGCGATTGAACACCCGATGTTGATGCAGATTGCCCGCAGCGGCGTCGTGCCGATCTATGGCGTTGATTGGCGCGACACGCCCGAGGCCGGTGCCGCTTGGCTGGCGCGTCATGGCAATCCCTATACCGCCGTCGGTCTCGACCCGGAGAGCCATCTGGCGATTGATCTGGGCATAACCGGCGCGCCGGAAAGCTTCCTGGTCGATGCCGCGGGGCGCGTGCGCTACCGCCATGTCGGTATGATCACTCAAGCGGATTGGACCGAGACGATCCTGCCCCTGATCCGGGAGCTGGACGCCTCATGATGCGCGCTCTGATCGCCTGCCTCGCTCTCGCTTTGGCTCTGACATCTGCCGCCTTGGCCGCGCCATCGCCGGACGAGGCTTTTGCCGATGCCGCGACGGAACACCGGGCGCGCGGGCTCTACACACAATTGCGCTGCGTCGTCTGCCAAAGCCAGAGCATTGACGAATCCGGCGCGTCGCTGGCGCAGGACATGCGCATCGTCGTGCGCGAACGCCTCGTCGCTGGCGATACCGACGCTGAAATTCTCGACTATATGCAGGCGCGCTATGGCGATTACGTGCTGATGCTGCCGCCCTTGCAAGCCAATACGCTGGTACTTTGGGGCTTGCCGTTTTTCATTCTGCTGCTGGGCGGTGTGTTGATCGTCGTCTATGTCCGGCGTCAGGCCCGCGGGCTGGCGTCCGAGCTGAGCCCGGAAGAAGAGGCCGAACTGGCCGCCCTGATGGATGAGGAGGGCCAGTAATGCTGTGGATCCTGATTGCCGTAATGGCCAGCCTGACCGTCGCTGCTCTGGTGCTGCCCTTCATGCGCCGCAAGACGGAGACCGAGGATGACGGGCTGGGTGCCTTCGCGGGCCAGCTCGAGGAATTGAAGCGCGACGGCGAACTCGGCCTGATCGCCCCCGACGAAGTGCGCGCAGCTGAGATCGACATCAAGCGCCGCCTGCTGGCGGCGTCCGGGCAGGCCGACACTGAGGAACGGCCGAGCCCGCTGCTGCGCCAAGTGGCGATCATCGCCTGTGGGCTTGGCGGCATGGCGGCGGTCGCGATCTATATGATGGTCGGCACGCCGCAGCCGCTGGTCGCAGACGAGCCGGCGCCAGTTGAGGTCTCGGCCGAGATGCGCGATGTGCTCGACCAGGTCGAAGCCCTGGCGGCGCAGATGGCGGCGAATCCCGGCGACGCCCAAGGCTGGGCCGTGCTCGGCCAAGCCTATCTCAGCCTTGGCCGCTATAGCGAGGCAGCCAATGCCTTCGATCAGGCGATCAACATTGTGCCGGACTCGGCCTTCCTGTTCGCCTCGCTCGGTCAAGCGCTCTTGTTTGATGCGAATGGTACGATGACGCCGGCGGCGCGTGAAGCCTTTGCCCGTGCCCTCGATGTCGATCCAACGGATGTGCGGGCGCGCTTCTTCATGGCTGAGGCGCTGTATCAATCGGGTGAGACCGAGGCGGCGATTGCGGCTTGGCAGGCTCTATTGGCCGGGGCGCCGCCGGATGCCGCCTATCGCGGCATGATCGAGGCGAGGCTGGCCGCGCTCACGCCTCAAGCGGAAACCCACGAGCCGGAATAGGGCCCTTGCGAGTGAGTTAGGGGCGGGGTGAATACTGAACAGCCGACTGTGTCAGTTAAGATCGCGGTCCTGAAAATTCTGCACCGGACGTGCCCCATCGTCGCGCACCCAGCTGACGAACATTTCGAGTTGCCGGTCGGCTTCAATCTGGACTTGGTCGGGTAGCTGTGTCGCATTTGCGATCTGATCGCGGACCGTCGCAGGGCAGGCCATGGCAATCATCCAGGCCCCCGCGACCGCTGCGAGCACATATATACCGTTTTTCATCAACGCCTCCCCAGCCGTGACTCACCACAGGTGATGCATTACAGAACCTTAATATTGCTGGCCGGTCCATCCCGAGGATCGATAAAACGGTCGGTTTTTCACGATATATCGGATCGGAAAGCGGGTTTTCGACGATGATCGACCGGTCAAACGCCGGAGAGCGGCGCGGGCGTGCAATCGCAACCGGTCATAAAAGATTGCAATACCGCCAGCTCTGGCTTTGGAAATGCGAAAGACTGTCGCTATAACGTGCGCGGCAAACAGGCCCGATTCGGGTGAATCGAAGCCAATCTTCCAGATGGATGCTCGATGCCGACAGAACAGAACAAGCGCGATGCATCGGACCAAACGGACGCGCACCGGGCGATTCTCGATCTGGTTCGCTTGGGCACGGTCGGCGAGTCCGACCATGACCGCGCAATCGGCGAAATTCTGCAACGTCTCAAGACCTATTTTGATCTGCCGCGCGTCGCCGTCTGCCTGATTGATTCCGGGCTCTATTCCGTCAAATGCCTGATCGATGATACCGACGTCTATCATGTCGGTGATGTGCTGCCATTGGCCGGCAGTTGGTGCGAGCAAGTAGTTGCGCAGAGCCAATCCGTTCTGGCCGTATGCCGACAGGAGGGGGATTTTTCAACCTATCCCGGATTGCTCACCGGCAATGCGCTGACATATGCCGGCGCACCGATCAGGGTGGGAGGACAATTTCTGGGCACACTGAATGTGACGGCGTCCGAGGCTCGAAGTGTTGCCTTCGACGCGGGCGATGGGGAGGTGTTGGATGTGGCGGCGGCCCTGGTCGGGCATCATCTTTCACTGCAACGCGCCGAACAGCGTTTTGAACTGGCCATGCGCGGTTCAAGTGTCGGCTTTTGGGAGTGGGATGTGCGCACGGACGCCATTTTCTGGTCGCCACGTTACCTGGAGATACTGGACCTCGATGGCAAGGATGTGGATCGTACGATCCAGGGGTTTCAGGCCCGGCAACACCCCGATGATCGTGCGCGAATTGCCGAAGCGATTCAGGCGCATCTTGAGCGCCGTGAGCCGTATGACATCGAATACAGGCTGCGCCGGCAGGATGGTGACTATATCTGGGTTCATGCCCGCGGTCAGGCGGATTGGGATTCATTCGGTGTGCCGCAACGTATGGCTGGCTCGGTCGACGATATCACCTCCCGGAAGTTGGCCGACAGCGCGCTGTTGAAGAGCGAAGAACGCTATGAGCTCGCGGTCAAGGGAACCGGCGTTGGCATTTGGGATTGGGATGTCGCGTCAGGGGAAGTGTTCTGGTCCGACCAGTTATTGAGCATGTTGGGGGATGGTGACTCGCAGCCCCGCCAATCGATCGAGAGTTTTGGTGAACGGATCCACGAAGAGGATCGCCCGGCCGTGATGGCGCTGCTGCAAAGCCATTTGGACGGAAAAGCTGATTACAGGATCGAATATCGCACCCGCCTTCCCAATGGGCAGACGATCTGGGTGCATACGCGTGGTCAGGCCGCTTGGGACGCTGCGGGCCAGCCTGTGCGCATGGCAGGCTCGTGTCACGACATCACCGCTCGCAAGACCGCCGAATTGCAAATTCAACAACAGGGCGAGGAGTTGCAGCGGACCAATCGGGAGCTGGAACAATTCGCCGCCATCGCGTCGCATGACCTGCAAGAACCCCTGCGCAAGATTTCCAGCTTCGGCGCCCTGCTGACGCGCGACTATTCCGACCGGCTTGATGATCGTGGCCGGGTGCTGATCGACCGCATGGTTGATGGTGCCCAGCGGCTAAGGCAACTGGTTCAGGACCTGCTGGGCTATTCGCGGTCATCCAATGATGCGATGAAAATTGACGAGGTTCCGCTCGCAGCCCTGATCGCGGAAGTCAGCAATGATTTCGAGGTTGTGATCGGCGAAATCGGCGCCGTCATCGAGTGTGAGAGCGATGCGGTGCTGCTCGGCGACCGCGTGATGTTGCACCAGCTGTTCCAGAATCTATTGAGCAATGCGCTGAAATATCGCAGCGATGCAGCGCCACATATCCGCATCTTCGCCGACCGGTTGGACGAGAGCGCCTGTTGGCGTCTGCGCGTCGAGGACAATGGAATTGGCTTTTCGAGTCGCCACGCAAAACGGGTGTTTGAAATCTTCAAGCGCTTGCATCCGCGCGACCAATATCCGGGCACCGGGATCGGGCTCGCCCTGTGTCAGCGTGTGGCCGAACGCCATGGTGGCCGAATCTGGGCCGAGAGCGAGCCCGGCCAGGGCACGCGTATCCAGATCGACTGGCCATTCGCGCCCGGCGATGGCCTGGCGGCGGTACAGACGAAACCAGCCGGACCTGCCGATGGTAAATAATGATGTGCCTGATGCAGTGAGATGATCGACATTTCGCCGCGACGGCCCCATCTTTCTCGCAACCACGATCCAACAATGAGTCTGACCCTATGAAGCTTGATAACGCTGCCATGACGCGATCCATGGCGATTGTCCGAACATGGGGCACGCTCAACTGGGCCAGTGTTTTTTCGGTTATTCTCTATCCCGTTCTGGGGCTTGCGCTGTTGGTGACGATGGTCGTGCTCGGCCTGGCACTTGACGGTTTGACCCTGCGCTGGTGGTACGCACCGCTCGGCCTCGGGGTCATGGCGGCAACGATTTTCCTCTGCAATATGGGAATCGGTCCCCTGCACCGGATCTGGCAGCACCGTGCCGGCGAGATCAAATGGCCGGCCCAGGTGATCTTCATGTTCAATTGCATTCTCGCCATGCAGGGATCGTTGAAAGACTGGGTCAATTACCATTCCCAGCATCACCGCTTCGCGGATAATCCTGGTGATCCGCATAATCCGCTCGAGAGCAAGGTTTGGGCCTGGATGGGCTGGATTTTGTGGCGCGACGCGGCTGATCTGGAACGCCCGATGCCGATGTGGCTGAAGGAGAACAAGGTCGTGCTGTTCGCCGACCGTTTTCACATCTCGCTCTCGCTGGTGATGCATTTCCTGGTTCCGGCGCTGATCTACCTCGCCGTGGCCCTGAGCGGTGGCTCCCTGATCTTGCTCGCCTTGCTGCATGCCTGCGTCATTATCGGCCGCGGCATCCAGTTCCACGCCACCACGCTGGGCGTGAATGTGTTCGGCCATATGGATACGCCAAAATGGGTCGATTATCTGCTGGCGCTGCTGACCGGCGGCGAAGCCCTGCACGATCATCATCATGAATTTCCGCGCAGCGCGCTGCATTTGCCCAAGCGTGGGATCTGGAACCGGATTGTCGATTATAACGGCACCATGTTGCTGGTGCTGCGCCGGCTTGGACTGGCAAAGAATCTGGAGATCGCACCGCAATTCGCGTGACGCGTCTGCAGCTTGCAAATCTTTGAGCCCCGGCAAGCCTGCCGGGGCTTTTGTTTGTCCGCCACGCACCCAGTGAATACGCGATGGCTCGCCGGTGTGCCCAAGCCGGGCATGCGTTTTCGTTCAACTGACCCGATCAAGCTCGATTTCTGCCCCGGCATCGCTTAAGCTATGGGGCACGTCTTGCGAGCTCCTAGCCTGGCCTTATGTCGGCCGGATCGGGCTGAGACGCGGGTTTCTGCCCCCGAACCGAATTTGCATCCCGTATATGCGAAAACGGAAGTTGAGCCCTGCTGCGTTGGCGCTGACTTTTAACTGAAAAGGCCATTTTGAAGCATGGACCGAGTGGCCGTTCGACGTTAGCGTCTGGGTAGAAGTATCATACCGAATGTTCGATTACGAGAACAGCTTGCGACAGATTGGGGAGATAAATGCCGGATCTTGAAACTTTCCGTGCCGAGACCTGCGCTTGGCTTGAAGCCAATTGCCCGGCCGAAATGCGCCGTCCGATGAAGGATGAAAGCGATGCCGTTTGGGGTGGGCGCAATCCGGTCTTCCAGTCGGAGGCACAAAAAACCTGGCTTGACCGCATGGCCGCCAAGGGCTGGACCGTGCCGGAATGGCCGACGGCTTATGGCGGCGGCGGTTTGTCCAAAGCCGAGGCCAAGGTTTTGCGCGAAGAAATGGGACGCATCAAGGCGCGCTCGCCCTTGCTTTCCTTCGGCATCTGGATGCTCGGGCCAGCGCTTTTGAAATACGGCAATGAAGAGCAAAAGCTCGAACATCTTCCCAAGATCGCCCGCGGCGAGATCCGCTGGGCCCAGGGTTACTCGGAGCCCAATGCCGGCTCGGACCTCGCCGCCTTGATGACAAGATGCGAAGATCAGGGCGATCATTACCTGGTCAATGGTCAGAAAATCTGGACCTCTTATGCCGATCAGGCCGACTGGATTTTCGTGCTGGTCCGCACCGATTTTGCCGCCAAGAAGCATGAGGGTATCAGCTTCATCCTCGTCGACATGGATCAGGCCGGTGTCACCACCAAGCCGATCAAGTTGATCTCTGGCAAATCGCCCTTCTGCGAGACTTTCTTCGATGATGCCCGCGCCGAGAAGAAAAACCTCGTCGGCGATCTCAACAAGGGTTGGACGATCGCCAAATACTTGCTCACCCATGAGCGTGAAATGATTGGTGGCACCGGAGCCGGATCCGGTGCGATGCGGCCGATGGGTGATGTCGCGATCCAGCAGGTCGGTCTCAATGAGCATGGCCAACTGGCCGATCCGATCCTGCGCACGGATGTCGCACGGGCCGAGATCGATGGTCTGGCCTTCCTGTCGACGTTGGAGCGCGTCACCGAAGAGGCCAAGTCGGGCCAGGGCGTCGGCGCCAATTCCTCCATGCTGAAATATTACGGCACCGAGCTGAACAAGCGCCGCCTCGAATTGATGATGGATGGCTCTGGCCATGACGCTCTGGAATGGGATGGTGATGGCGATGTGGCGCGGCACTGGTTGCGCACCAAGGCCAATTCGATCGAGGGCGGAACCTCCGAGGTCCAGCTCAACATCATTTCCAAACGCATTCTCGACCTGCCGAGCGCCTGAGGAGACATCACATGGCAATGCTGCTGAACGAAGAACAAGGCATGCTCAAGGATGCCGCCAAGGGCTATCTCAAGACATCGGCGCCGATCAGCCAATTGCGCAAATTGCGCGATATCGACAGTGCCGACGGCTTCGACCGCAAGAGCTGGAAGGACATGGCCGAGATGGGCTGGGCCAGCGTGCTCGTGCCCGAGGAACATGGCGGCGTTGCCATGGGCCATGTCGCCGCCGGCGTCATCGCTGAGGAAATGGGCCGCACGCTGACGGCCTCGCCCTTCCTGTCGACCGGTATCATGGGCGCTACTGCCTTGTCGCGCTTCGGCAGTGAGGCGCAGAAGGCTGAGTTCCTGCCACGTCTGGCGGCAGGCGAGTTTCTCACCGCTTTGGCAGTCGACGAGACCCACAAACATAACCCGTCGAATGTGGCCACGACGGCACAGCGTTCCGGGAACGGTTTCAGGCTCGATGGTAGCAAGACCTTTATCGCCGATGGCCATGTCGCCGATATGTTGATCGTCTCGGCTCGTACCGCCGGTGCTGAGGGTGAGGCTGACGGCGTCACGCTTTTCCTGGTGCCCCGCGAAGCGGCAGGCGTCTCGGTTGAACGCGCCTCGATGATCGATAGCCGCAATTCGGCAGCGATCACGCTGGAAGGCGTCGAAGTCACCGCCGACGCCGTGCTCGGTGAAGTCGATGGCGGCTATACGGCGCTGGAAGCGGTGCTTGATGCCGGCCGTGCCGGTCTGGCAGCGGAAATGTCGGGCTCGGCGCAGGAATGCCTGGCTCAGACATTGGGCTATCTGCGCGAGCGCAAGCAGTTCGGCGAGATTATCGGCACCTATCAGGCGCTTCAGCATCGCGCTGCGCATCTCTATACCGAGATTGAACTCGGCAAATCCATCGTCCTCAAGGCTTTGCAGACGCTGGACTTAGCGCCCGACCATGCGGCGATGATGGTTTCGGCCGCGAAGTCGAAACTGGGTCAGGTCGCCCAGCTCTCGGCGCGTGAGGCGATCCAGATGCATGGCGGTATCGGCATGACGGACGAATACGATATCGGCTTCTTCATCAAGCGAGTCCGTGTCGCTGAAGCGCTGTATGGTGATGCCAATTACCACACCGACAAATTCGCGCGTTTGCGCAAATACTAGCTTAGCCACGGTCGGGAGGCCCAGCATGGATTATACGGGAAAAGTGGTCGCGATCACGGGCGGTGCCCGCGGGATTGGCTTGGCCATGGCGCAGGCCTTTTATGATCGCGGTGCGAAAATCGCGCTCGCCGATCTGGAGGGAGCTGAGGAGGCCGCCAAGGCATTCGGCGGCTATGGCGCCCGGGTTGATGTCACCAAGGAGGCCGATATTGCGGCCTTTCTCATCCAGACCGAAACCCGTCTTGGGCCGGTCGATGTCTATGTCTCCAATGCCGGTATTTTGCGCACCGACGAACCGAGCTGGGATGCGGCCGGGGCTAATGACAAGGCTTGGCATGACAGTTTCGAGGTCAATGTGATGGGCGCTGTTCGCGGCGCGCGTCAGGTCTGGCCACGGATGAAACCGCGTGGCGGCGGCGTCTTCGTGCTCGTCGCTTCGGCCGCCGGCCTGTTGGCCCAGATCGGCGCGTCCTCCTATACCGCCAGCAAGCACGCTGCTGTCTCTTTCGCTGAAAGCCTGGCTGTCGCGCATGGCGATGACGGTTTGCAGGTTGTTTGTGTTTGCCCGCAAGCCGTCCGCACCGCCATGCTCGGCGGCAGCGAGGATGGCGGCATCGCCGGCGCTGATGGCATTGTCGAGCCATCCCAAGTGGCCGACGCCATGCTGGCGGCAATCGAAAACAAGCATTTCCTCGCCTTCCCGCACCCGAAAGTCGCTGAATACGAAGCGTTGCGGGCGACTCAGCGCGATCGCTGGCTCGGCGGAATGCGGAAATTTCGCCGCATGATGATGGGTGATCGCGGCCGCCCGGTTTAGACTGAAACTACGACAAGCGCAGCGCACAAGAACCAGACAATCACGGGAGAGAGACGATGGATTTGGGTATTTCCGAGCGGGTCAGGCCGCTGATCGAGCAGGTTCGCGCCATGGTGCGCGACGAGGTCCTGCCGCTCGAGGAGGAATATCACACCGAGGTCGGCAAGGCGCCGGGCGGCGATCGTTTCGTCTTCACTGAGCGCCAGATCGAGATCCGTGAGACCTTGAAAGCCAAGGCGCGCGAGCGCGGGCTGTGGAATTTCTGGCTGACCGGATCTGACCGGGGCTATGGCCTGTCGACGCTGGAATATGCCTATCTCGCCGAAGAGATGGGTTGGTCCTTCCTGGCGCCGGAAGTGTTCAATTGCTCCGCTCCGGATACGGGCAATATGGAAGTGATCGAGCGCTATGGCTCAACCGCGCAAAAGACGCGCTGGCTGAGCGATCTGCTCGAAGGCAAGAAGCGCTCGGCCTATCTGATGACCGAGCCGGATGTCGCCTCGTCCGACGCGACCAATATTGCCTTCTCCGCCGTTCTCGAGGGCGATGAGTGGGTCCTCAACGGCGAGAAATACTGGGCCTCTGGTGCTGGCGATCCACGCTGTGCCGTCTATGTGTTGATGGCACGGACCGAAGGCGAGGATGCGCCGCGCCACGGCCGTCATTCGCAATTCCTGGTCGATGCCGCCACGCCGGGAATCGAGCTGTTGCGTCCGATGACGGTGTTTGGTCATGACGACGCACCACACGGCCATATGCATATACGTTTCTCCAATGTGCGCGTGCCCAAGGATACGATCATCCTCGGTCGTGGCCGCGGCTTCGAGATTTCCCAAGGCCGACTTGGACCTGGCCGCATCCATCACTGCATGCGCGCCATCGGCCAGTCCGAGCGGGCCCTGGAACTGATGTGCCGCCGCGCCGTCTCGCGTACCGCCTTCGGTCAGAAACTGGCCAAGCTGGGTGCCAATAAAGACATCATCGCCGAACGCCGCATGGCGATCGAACAGGCGCGTCTCTTGTGTCTGAAAGCCGCTTGGATGATGGATCAGGGCGATGCCCGCGCGGCCGCGCCCTACATCTCACAGATCAAGGTTATCGCCCCGCGCGTGGCGCTGGAGACGGTTGACGAGGCGATGCAAATGCATGGCGGTACCGGTGTGTCGCAGGATACGCCGCTGGCCAGTATGTGGGTCGGTCTGCGCACCTTGCGTTTTGCCGACGGCCCCGATGCCGTGCATCGCATGGTGATCGCCCGCCAAGAGCTCAAACGGTACGTCAACGAGGCGATGGAGGGCTGAATGGCGGATCGCAAACCGGCACCCTCGCGGGACCAGGTCGACAAGGTCGTCGAATTCATCGTCGCCAATGAACCGCTCTTCGCCGTCGGTGAGATTGAGAATTTCGGCGTCCGGCAATGCGGCTATGTCAATGCGCCGCCGGATCTGCGCTTTCTCATGGCCGCAGCGATGGAGTTCAAGGACAGGACCGCGATCGTGTTCGAGGACCAGCGCTGGACCTATGGCGAGCTGATCGGCAAGGCGGTTGCGTTGGCCAATGGCCTGATCGAGCGTCATGGCGTCACGCCGGGCACGCGCGTCGTGCTGGCGATGCGTAATTGTCCCGAATGGGCTGCCTGCTTCCTGGGCATTATCGCTGCGGGCGGCGTCGTGGTGCCGATGAATGGCTGGTGGACCAGTGAGGAGGTTGGTTTTGGCCTGCGCGATTGCGGCGCCAAGGTCGTCATCGCCGGTGCGCGTCAGGCCGAGCGCATGCTGCCACATCGTGACACGCTGGGTCTGACCCTGATCGGTGTCCGCGAGGGGCTGGAGGGCTGCACCGACACATTCGATGCGCTCGTCGCGGCGGGTGCCGGCAAGCCCGCACCGGAACTCGTGATCGACACCGATTCCGATTTCGCAATTTTCTACACCTCCGGTTCGACCGGTGCGCCCAAGGGGGCGGTATTGACGCATCGAGGCGCGGTCACGGCGGTGATGTCCTACGGTCTGCTCGGTGCGGCGATGAAGCATGCCATGGGCGGCACCGATCATTTCGGCGAGAATCCCGGCGTGCTGGTTGCGGTGCCGCTCTTTCATTGCACCGGATCGCATGCCGTCTTCATGACCTCGTTGCTCTCGGGCCGTAAAATGGTGCTGATGCGCAAATGGGATGCGGCCGATGCCGTCGATCTGATCGAGCGCGAACAGCTGACCAATATGGTGGGCGTGCCGACCATGACGCATGAGGTCACCCTGGAAGCGGAACGCCGCGGCGTGCATCTCGACAGTCTGATGGATATGGGTTCGGGCGGCGCAAAGCGGCCTGCGGCGCATGTCGAGCGCCTGACCAAGGTTTTCCCGCAAGCTTGGTCGAGTTCGGGCTATGGCCTGACCGAGACCAATGCGCTGGGCGCCTACAATAATATGGCCGAATACCAGGCCAAGCCGGGCTCGTGCGGCCGCGTTGTGCCTGCTGTCACCGAGATCAAGATCGTCCGACCTGATGGCTCGACGGCACCAACCGGCGAGCCGGGCGAGGTCTGGATCAAGTCGCCTTGCCTGTTCAAGGGCTATCTCAACCAGCCCGAGGCGACGGCGGCTGTGCTGACCGGGGATCGCTGGTTCAAGTCCGGCGATGTCGGCGTGCTTGATGAAGAGGGCTTCCTCTCCATCGTCGACCGGCTCAAGGACATGGTGATCCGCGGCGGCGAGAATATCTCCTGTTTGGAAGTGGAGGGCGCTCTGGCGCGTCATCCCGATATTGTCGAGGCAGCCGTGATCGGCATTCCCGACGAGCGGCTCGGTGAACGTGTCGGCGCGGCAGTCCTGCTGCGCGACGGTGCGAGCCTGCATAATGACGAGATCGACGCTTTCCTGAAGCCGCATCTGGCCGCCTTCAAACGCCCCGCTCATTACTGGCGTCTCGACGCGCCATTACCGCGTGGCGGCACCGGCAAGGTCGACAAGCCGGGCCTGAGAAAAGAACTTCTGAGCGATGGAGACATGAACTGATGGCGAGCACCAAGCCCGCAGACCTTGCCAAGCATATCGGCCAGCAGATCGGCCTGTCCGACTGGATCGAGCTTGACCAGTCTCGCATCGACCAGTTCGCCGATGTCACCGAAGACCATCAATTCATCCATCTCGACGCCGAGCGCGCCGCGAAGGAAACCCCGTTTGGCGGCACGATCGCCCACGGCTTCCTCTCGCTCTCCATGCTCTCGCGCATGGCGATGGACATCGCCTTCGTGCTGGAGGGCATGGCGATGGGGATCAATTACGGCTTTGACAAGGTGCGCTTCCTGGTGCCGGTCAGCTCGGGCAAGAAAATTCGCGGCCGCTTCGTGCTTGAGGATGCCGTCGAGAAAAAACCGGGCCAGTGGATGCTACGCTTCGGCGTCACGGTTGAAATCGAAGGCGAGGACAAGCCCGCCCTTATTGCCCAATGGCTGACGATGCAGGTCGTCGCCTGAAGTCCATTTTCGGAGACATGATATGAGTGAAATTCGTTTTGACGGCCGCGTTGCCCTTGTCACCGGCGCCGGCAACGGGCTTGGGCGCTCGCACGCGCTGGCGCTCGCTTCGCGCGGTGCCAAACTGGTGATCAATGATATGGGCGGCTCGCTCGATGGCACTGGCTCCGGCTCGGCCGCCGAGGATGTCGCCGCGGAAATCCGTGCGGCCGGCGGCGAGGCGATCTCGCACCGCGCCAATGTCACCAAGGAAGACGAAGTCGCTGACATGGTGGCCGAGGCGATGAAGGCCTTCGGTCAGGTCGATATCCTGGTCAATAATGCCGGCATCCTGCGCGACAAGAGCTTCGCCAAGATGGACATGGCCGACTTCAACGCCGTCACGTCGGTGCACCTGACCGGTTCGGCCATCTGCACCAAGGCGCTGTGGGATCATATGCGCGAGCGCCAGTATGGCCGCATCGTCATGACCTCGTCCTCCTCGGGCATTTACGGCAATTTCGGCCAAGCCAATTACGGCGCCGCCAAGATGGGCCTCGTGGGCTTCATGAATGTGCTGCATCTGGAAGGCGCCAAATACGGCATCCGCGTCAATGCCTTGTCGCCAACGGCAGCGACGCGCATGACCGAAGGCCTGATCCCGGAAGAGGCGCTCAAGCTGATGACGGTCGAGAGCGTCTCCGCCGGTCTGGTCTATCTGGTCAGCGATGATGCACCCTCGCGTCTGGTGCTGTGCGCCGGTGCCGGCGGTTATGCCGCGACCCGCGTCTACGAGACCGATGGCATTTACCTGCCACCGGAACAGCAGACACCGGAACATGTCGCCGCCAATATCGAGGCCATCATCGATCCGGCCGGGCAGCAAATGTTTGAACAGGGTGGCCAGCAGACGATGAAATTCCTCGGCAAGGCTGCGGCTCATTTCGGCGTGAAGCTGGGCTGATCCGTGCACGCCTTTGACCAATCCACCGCGTTGGAGCGGGCCGCTGGCGAAGGAGCGGATGTCCGCTTCACCGGCGCGGCAACGCCCCACTTCAAGAATATCATCGGCCCCTATGGCGGCTGGAGCGCCGCGATCTTGGCCAAGGCGATGATCGAGGCCGCCGGGCCGGAAATGGAGCTGGTCTCGATTACGACCGATTTTCTGGCCGGCGCGCGTGAAGGCCCGGTTACGCTGGACGTCGTCTGTGATCGCGGCGGTAAGAATACGCAATTCTGGCATGTCGATCTGACGGCAGCCGGCGATGCCGGGCCATCGAACCGGGCGATGGGGATACTGTCGCGCCGCCGGGAGACTGTGGCTTGGACCGAGGGTGAGCGACCTGAAGCGCCGGCACCGGAAGATTGCGTCCGCGCCGACCTGCCGATGGCCTGGTCACGCACGGTGGAAATGCGCCCGACACGCAGCCCGCCCTTCGCCAAGGGTGATGGCTGCACCCACAGCTTGGCCTGGATCCGGCTCGACCCGGCCCGCCCGCTTGATGCGGTCGCGCTCGTCGCCTTGGCCGACACGCCGACGCCGCGCCTGTTTCACGTCATCGGTGAATTCGACATGGTCGCGACGGTCTCGATGACCGTCTATCTTCATGCCAGCCCCGAGGACTATGCTGCGGTTGGTACCGACTACATGCTTATCGAGGCCCATGCCGCACGCGGCGGCCGCGGTTTTTATGATCAACATGCGCGGATCTGGAGCCGCGACGGACGCCTGCTGGCCACCACCCAGCAAATCGTCTGGTATAAAACAACAATCAAGGAGTGAGACCCATGCGTGAAGCTGTCATCGTATCCACGGCGCGTACCCCGATCGGCAAGGCCTATCGCGGGGCTTTCAATGCCACTTCCGGCCCGACACTGGGCGGTCACGCCATCGGCGAAGCGGTTAAACGCTCCGGCGTCGACCCTAATGAGATTGATGATGTCGTAATGGGCTGTGCCATGCAGATGGGCACGACGGGCCGCAATATCGCCCGCAACAGCCTGATCCGTGCCGGCTTGCCGGACACGGTCGCCGGCATGTCGATGGACCGTCAGTGTGCCTCCGGCATGATGGCGATTGCCACAGCCGCCAAACAGATCATCATCGATGGCATGACTGTCACCATTGGCGGCGGGCTGGAGAGCATCTCGCTGGTTCAGACCGACAAGATGACCAAGAATTGGGCGCTCGATCCCTGGATCGTCGAGAACAAGCCAGAGCTCTATATGTCGATGCTGGAAACGGCCGAAGTCGTTTCCGATCGCTATGGCATCAGCCGCGAAGCCCAGGACGAATACGCCGCCCAGTCACAGGCCCGCACAGATGCCGCCCAACGGGCCGGCCGTTTCGATGCCGAGATTGTGCCTTTGCCCTCGGTCATGAAAGTCATGAACAAGGAGACCGGCGAAATTACAGACCGCGCCGTCACGCTGGAAAAAGATGAGGGCAACCGCCCCGGCACCACGGCGGAATCCCTGGCCGGGCTGAAGCCGGTTTTCGCCGATGGCCTGCGGATCAAGCAAGGCAAATTCATCACCGCCGGTAATGCCTCCCAGCTTTCTGATGGCGCTTCGGCGGCCGTGATGATGGAAGCCAAGGACGCCGAGCGTCGCGGCATTGCCCCGCTGGGCATCTATCGCGGCATGGCGGTGGCTGGCACCCATCCCGACGAGATGGGGATCGGTCCGGTGTTCGCGATCCCGAAGCTGCTCAAGGCCAATGGCCTGAAGGTCAGCGATATCGGCTTGTGGGAGCTCAATGAAGCCTTCGCCGTCCAGGTGATCTATTGCCGCGACAAGCTGGGCATTCCCGATGAATTGCTCAATGTCGATGGCGGTGCCGTCTCAATCGGCCACCCCTATGGCATGTCGGGCGCGCGCATGGTTGGCCACGCCCTGATCGAGGGCAAACGCCGCGGTGCCAAATATGTCGTCTGCACCATGTGTGTCGGCGGCGGCATGGGCGCAGCCGGCCTGTTTGAGGTGGCATGATGCGCGCGCTCTATTGCCGCGAATTTGGTCTGGAAGCCGGCATGAAGGTCGAGGAAATCGACACGCCATTGCTGCCCGCAGCGCATGTGTTGATTGACGTCAAGGCGGCGGGGCTCAACTTTCCCGACCTGTTGTGCGTGCGCGGCGAATACCAGTTCAAACCGCCTCTGCCCTTCGTGCCGGGCGGTGAGGGGGCGGGCATCGTCACCGCGCTGGGCGAGGGCGCGACCAATGTCGCCATCGGTGACCGGGTCTGTTTCAACGGCCTCACAGGTGCCTTTGCCGAGCAGGTCGCGGCGCCCGCGGGTGCCGTCGTCAAAATCCCCGACAGCATGTCCTTCGAGGAGGGCGCGGGTTTGACGGTGGTCTATGCGACCTCCTATTACGCCTTGAAACAACGCGCCAAACTTCAGCCGGGCGAGACCCTGCTGGTGCTCGGCGCCGCCGGCGGCGTCGGCCTCGCGACGGTCGAGCTTGGCAAGGCGATGGGCGCCAAGGTCATCGCCTGTGCCTCCAGCGACGAAAAACTTGCCGCCGCCAAGGCACATGGTGCCGATGAGGGCATCAACTACACGTCCGAAGACCTGCGCGCCCGGATCAAGGAAATCACCGGCGGCAGGGGTGTCGATGTGATTTATGACCCGGTGGGCGGCGATTTCGCTGAAACTGCATTCCGCTCAATCGCCTGGGAAGGCCGTCACCTGGTGATCGGTTTTGCCGCAGGGCCGATCCCGAAGCTCCCGCTCAATCTGCCGCTGCTGAAGGGCGCATCCGTGGTCGGTGTGTTCTGGGGCGCTTGGGCGATGCGCGATCCGGCGGCGCACTACGCGAATATGGACGAGCTGTTCGCCATGTTCGAAGCCGGCAAGATCAAGCCGCATGTCGCCGGGCGCTACAAGCTCGACGATTTCCTCGCCGCCTTTGGCGAACTGTCCGGCCGCAAGGCGATCGGGAAAGTGGTTCTGGTTCCGTAGGGTGATGACGGGGACACACTATAGTGTGTCCCCTACGCCTCCGTCGGTGACCGCTGGCGCCGTTCCCGCTTTCACCCGCACCAGCGGCCAGATCAGCTGCTCGCCAACGCTGGTCGGCGGCAAATTCTCGACGCCGATCTTTTCCGGATAGCGCCGGGTGATCTTGGCGGTGCCGAACAACACGTCCCAAAAGAATAAGAGATTGCCGAAATTGCCCTTGTAATTCGTGATGCCATCATCGGCATGCTTGCCGTGATGGGCGCTATGGGTGGCGGGCGTCGAGATGGTGCGCTCAACGACCCACATCACGGGCGAGAGCCATTTGATCCTGTAGAGCGGCTCGTCCCAGCGCACGTCGGAATGGGCCGCGAAAATCACGCTCATCTTGACCACGAGATAGGCGGCATAGACCCAGCCAAGGCCGAGCCAGATCAGCGCGCCGGACGCCCACAGGCCGGGCATCATCGCGTAATAAAACAGGTTATTGCGGTAAGAGACGCGGATCGACAGGTATTCGGCATTATGGTGCGGCCGGTGCAGCTTGTAGAGCCACGGGATCGAATGCGAGGCGCGGTGCCACCAGTATTGTGACAGATCGTCGAAGATCAAAAGCAGGCCCAGCTGGGCCAGAACCGGCCAGCTCGCCAACATGCCCTGCGCCTGCGGTGCAACCAGGCTGGCCACCAGCCCACCACCGGCCACGGCCATTGGCTGGATCAACAGCACGAGCCCGAAACCGGCTGCCAGTTCGACCCAGCCATCGCCGCGCGTCTGACCCGGCTTGCGGAAGAAGCCGGTGAACATGATCTCGAGCAGCACGAAGCTGGCGAAAACGCCGAGAACAGCAAGATATTCCAGTTTCATGGTCGATATCGTCCCGATGCAGGTCCGGATGGATCCGTCGCTCTTGAACTAGCGCAGATCGAGCCGATAGAATGCCAATAAGTTTACAATTGAGGCCAGGATGTCGGATCTGTTTGAATTCACCATGCCGGCTCTGGGTGATTTGTTGACGCCGCGACTGGCGGGATTGCTGCGCGCGGGCGGCGTGCCGGTCCGCTATCCCGATCAAACGCTGATCCACGCCCGCGGCGATATCAAGCCCGGCCTGTCGATGGTGCGCTCCGGGGCGGTGCGTTTTGGCAATGCCGGTAGCGACGGATCCTATGTCGTCATCACGCTGATGGGGCCGGGGCAATGCTTTGGCGAGTTCTCACTGTTTGCCGATTTGCCGCGCACCCATGATGCCGTCGCGATTGGCGAAACCGTCGTTGACCAGATCAACCGCGCCGCATTTGACGCCATCCTTGCCGTGGAGCCCGAATTGAGCCGGATCATGTTGACGGCGGTGACCGGGCGATTGCATGCGGCGACGGAGCTGATCGATGATATGCGCCGCCTGCCGCTGCCGGTCCGGGCTGCCAAGCTGCTCTGGCAGATGTCCCGTGCCTCGACACGCTCGGGAGGTCCTGTCCGCTGCACCCAGACTGAACTGGCCTTTGCGTTGGGCGTATCCCGCGTGTCCAGCGGCAGGGCTCTGGCCGTGTTGCATAAACTTGGTCTGGTGAAACCGGGCTATGGACAGATCGGGGTTCCGGATCGAGATCGGTTGCAGGCGTGGATCAGTGCGCGCGCAAAGCTGTCAGCGCTTCCGGCCCGGCGCCGGTCAGACGAGTCGCGTTCGGGGACAGGCCCGCTCAAGCTTGGGAGAAGGGGCTGTTCCGGTGTGCGGGACGAATGAGGGGGTTGGGTCCGTCATCATACCGGTTCAATCCGGGCGAACTGCGCTGGAGATAAAACACAAACAGCAGGATTTCGCCGAGCGGGATGAAGTGCAGGGCGACGAACCACCAGCCCGATCGCCCGATATCGTGAAGGCGCCGGATCGAAACGGCGGCATTGGGGAAAAAGGTCAGGGCCAGAAAGATCAAAGCCAGCGTCCCGAAGGGCGGCCTGTTGTCGACCAGAACCGTGTTGCCGTCAGACCATATGTACGGCGAGGCCAAGCTGGCAGCCAAGCCATCATGATAGCCTTGGGCATAAGCCCGCATGATAATGAGCACCACGATGACGAAGATAACCCCGTAGCGGAACAGGACCCAATGCCAGAACTCGCTGCGCGAGGCGCGCCCGTCAAAGCCGAAATAATTCCGGGCCACGCTGGCGATGGATTGGAAAAAATTCATGGACGCTCCAGATCACTCAACAACTATGAGGTGTCATGCCCGGCCTGACAAGCCACTCTCAGAATCTCATTGGGGCCGTCAGCTGTCTTCTACCGTGCCGATGCTTGACCCGGCCTCGCGGCGCGCCAACACTGGGACAGGATATCGATATGGATACAGGGGAATGTGATGCGCAGATTTATCCTTCTCGGCACGACCCTGCTGGCGGCGACCAGCATGGCCCAGGCACAGGCCCCGCTTCAGGGCCCGCCATCGGAAGTCTTAGCCGTGCATGATTATGTCGATGCTGTTTCGGCGGACCGGATCGAAGCGGATATCCGGACCCTGGTGGGCTTCGGCACCCGTCACACCCTGTCGGAGACAGAGAGCGACACACGCGGCATTGGTGCCGCCCGGCGCTGGATCCATGACGAATTCGAGCGGATTTCTGCGACATGCGGCGGCTGTCTCGAAGTGATGTATATCTCCGACACGATTTCCGGCGAGACGCGTATTCCAGAGCCAACCGAAGTGGTCAGCGTCATCGCCATCCAGCGTGGCCGCATCGATCCGGATCGCTATGTGGTGATGTCCGGCGATATCGACAGCCGCGTCACTGATCCGCTCGACGGCACATCCGACAGCCCCGGTGCCAATGACAATGCCTCCGGTATGGCCGGCGTGCTCGAAGCCGCTCGTGTTTTAAGCCAGCACCAATTCGATGGCTCGATCATCTATTCCGGCCTGTCCGGCGAGGAACAGGGCCTGTTCGGCGGCCAGATCGTCGCCGCCCACGCGCTCGAGGCCGGGTGGCGCATCAAGGGCGTGCTCAATAACGATATGATTGGTAATATTTCCGGTATTAACGGCGTCACCGACAATTCCACCGCCCGGGTGTTTTCTGAAGGTACGCGCGACGTCGAAACGCCGGAGGAGGCGAGGGCGCGCCGCTTCACGGGCGGCGAAGTTGACAGTCCGTCACGCAATCTGGCCCGCTTCATTGATCGCACTGCCGATCAATATGTCCCCAATCTCGATGTGATGATGGTTTACCGCCTCGACCGTTTTGGCCGCGGCGGCCATCACCGTCCCTTCAATGCGGTCGGCATTCCCGGCGTGCGTGTGATGGAGACGAATGAGAATTACCACCGTCAACACCAGGATTTGCGTACCGAGAATGGCCACGTTTATGGCGATACCGTTGATGGGGTGAATTTCGCCTATGCCGCCAAGCTGACAGCGCTGAATGTCGCGACGATGGCCCAGATGGCTGGTGCACCGCCATTCCCGTCCGGTGTGACGATTGCCGGCGCCGTGCAGCCGAGCACGCATCTCAGCTGGACTCCGGCGACTGGGCCAGCGGTCGCCAATCTGGCCGGTTACCGCATTTACTGGCGCCTGACCGACCAGCCGCAATGGACCTATAGCCGTTTTGTCGGTCCGGTCAGCGAATACACGCTGGATAATGTGGTGATCGACAATTATTATTTCGGGGTATCGGCGGTCGCGCTGGATGGGTCGGAGACGCCGGTGGTGTTTCCTGGCGCCGCCGGTTCCTTCGGGGACTGAACAGAAAAAGACCGGCAGCGCCAAGCTGCCGGTCTTCTCAGTTCATGCGGTATCGCTGCGCTGCTATTAGCGCGCGATGACGGTATAGGTCACGGTCGCACCGGTAGCTGGATTGACGCCTTCCCAGCTATCGCCGAGAGCGAGGCTTTCAGCGACCGGCTGGCAGCCGCTTTCGCCGGTGCTGCGCACGACGCACATTTGACCATCGCTGATCGACCAGGTTCCGCTGATGCCGACATCGGTGGTGTAGGTGCCATCGGCCTCGAAAAACGTGGTGTAGGTGATCTCGCCTGCCTGGATTTGCAGCGCGTTGTCGACCAGCGTTTCTGCCGGTGTCGACATCAGGGCCAGGGCGGCCAGCATCATCGTAATCATCAATTTACTCCCCAGGGACGGCAGGGCCGGAATGGCCTGCCATTTGTAATAATTCTAGCTCGCCGCTGCGCCGCTCTCAAGCGAAGATATGGCTGAAATTCGCGTCAGACGCGAGGTGGACGCTTGGGTTGGCGACTTCAGTCGGTACAACTCGGCGACATCGAGGCGATCCAGTCGTAGATCAGGGCGATGCCCTCGACATGTTCCACGGCGCGGCCCAGTTCGGGCATTAGTGAGCCGGGATCGGTGATCTGCATCCGGTAGAGCAGGATCGACTGGTCAGGCTCGCCGGGCTGGATCGCATAGGGCCGGTTGCCCGTGCCGCCACCCGCCGCGATGGGCGGTTTGCAAAAGCCGAGATGAGGCCCTGGAGCCGTATCATGGCGCAGATGCAAGCCCGAAGTGTCGGCTGGTCCGGTCGGGTTGTGGCAATGGGCGCAATTGATATCGAGGTAGCTGCGGGCGCGGTCATTGAGATCGGCGGTCTCGTCAAGATAATCGGCGTCGCGCGGGGTCGCCTCGCTACCGGGCCAGGTGCCGAGATAACCGACAGCCGCCAAGTGGGCGAGCTGGTTTTGCGGGCCGCTGAGATAATCGAAATCGCGATTGAGATGGCGCGCCGCCGGTCCGATCGGCTCGATCTCCCGCGTCGTATTATTGATCGCGTGACAGCCGGCGCATTGATTGCTGGTCGGGACGGCATAGACGAAGTCTTCGCGGCGGCCGTCGGGGGCGACCAGGGTCAGGCGCTGGATATCGCCGGCGCGGGCGAGGTGGGCCTCGGTCTGTTCGCTGTTCCAGACATAGGGGATGGCGGCCCAGCCGGCCTCGCGGTGGACCAGTATGCGCGTTTCCACCAAGCGGATTTGCGCCAGGTCGAGCCCGTCGGCGCGCCAGCCCGGTGCGTGATCGAGCGAGCGCAACACCTCGTCATCGCCGCTGCCGCGCGGATAGTAAAAGGTCTTGGAAATAACCGTACCCACCGGGAAATCGAGCACCTGGTCGTCGCGGTAATTGGCGCTGACGCCTTGAGGCATCCAGATCGTGCGCTGCTTGTGAGCATAATCGCTGAATAGCGGCGTCACCAGATCATAGGGCTCGACGCGCGGACCAAGGGTGAGGCTGCGCCCGTTGGAGGCCATCATGCCCCAATCGCTGAGCAGTGGCGGATTGCCCTCGGCGATGTATCGCGGCGTCGAGCTCTCCGGTCCGCCGCAGGCGAAGAGCGCCAGCGACAGGACCGGTAACAGGATCAGGCTCAAAGCAACACGCATCGGAACAAGACGTTTCATTGGGCCGAAGCAAGCTCGATTACTGGCAGGCGCGCCAAGGTGCAGCGGTGCTGGTCGGTCACGATGGCGGGAGAAGCGTAATCATTCGGCCCGTCGGCATTGACCATCTGGGCCTCGCCATTATCGAGGCAGAGGCGCAAATTGTCCGGCAGGACGCCATCGACCAGTTTGGCCGCGTCCCAATACCCGTCCCACAACACGTCCGGCATACGGCCGAGTGGCCCGGAAACGAGCAGTTTGAGCCCTTGCAGTTCAAGCCCGTCCGGATTGTCGCCGCCACCGGTAAACCGGTTGCCATGGATGTAGATGCCTTCCGGATATGGATCGAAATCCTCCTGCACCGAATAGCTTGAATAACCCGTCGAATGCAGGCTGGAGATGATGATGTTGGCGGTACGATTGTCGGAGATGTCATTGTCGAAAATCTCGACGAGATCATTGGAATTCACGACAATGCCCGAGCCGGCCGGGATACTGGCAACGGGCGTGCCGGCATGGCCGAAATTGCCGGTATTATTGCCGAAAACATGATTGTTATAGACCCGCGTCTGATAGCCAGGCTGGGGCAGGTTGGGCATGTTGAAAACCAGAATGCCGCCCGTGTTTTCCGTTGCGACATTGTCATAGACATCGGCACCGATCGTATTCTCCACCTCAATGCCGGCGACATTTCGCTCGGCTCGATTGCGGCGGATGACGACATTGTGCGACTGGCCGACATAAATACCGGCATCGGAGGCGCCGATGGCAATCGAATCCTCGATCAACACATTGGTCGTTTGCACCGGATAAATGCCATAGGCGCCGTTTTCCGTACGCGGCCCGGCGGTCCACTCGACCCGGACGCCGCGGATGATGATGTTTTCGCCTTCATTGATTTTGAGGCCGTCGCCCGCAGTGTCCTCGATGGCGAGGTTTTCAATCGTAAAATCATTGGCCGTGACCAGCAGGCCCTCGGCACCCTGTACCTGACCCTGAAAGGTCAAAATCGTGCGGTCGGGGCCTTGGCCGCGAAGCGTGACACCATCAACCGTCAGGCTGAGCGAGCGGTCGAAGGCGAAGACACCTTCAGGGATTTCAATCACATCGCCGGCTTGGGCGTCGATCAAGCGTTCAATCAGCTGGTTTTGATAGCTGTGGTCGGCCCCGGCCAGGTCGCGTTCCTGCGGCCCGCCGCACGCGGCGAGGCTGACTGCCAGTGCCAGGACGGCTACGCGCTTGAATGTGTCGATCATGAATCATCCCCTCCCGGATAGTGCAGGCAGGATAAGCGGTGAACGCTGTTTATGTCGATGTTTTCTGTGCGGGGCCGATGAAATACTCTAGCGGCGGCCCTCATTGGCAGCGCGCTCATTGGCGGGTTCGCACGGTTCTCTGGCGCCGATATCATGGTGCGAGACCAATTCGCCGCTTTCATTGGAAACGGTCAGGGGTGCAAGCCTTTCGCCAGTCCGGGTATCGACCAGCTCGACGGGCATATCGTTGTTCCCGTAAACCCAGCAATCGCCCCATTGTTGCATGGCGATCAGGATCGGGAAGAGCGCTTCTCCGCGCTCGGTCAGGATATATTCTTGCCGATGACCGCGTACGCCGACCTCTTCGCGCGCCATGATTTTGTTTTCTACCAGCTTGTTGAGCCGGTCCGTCAGTATGTTCTTGGCGATGCCCGTACTGTCATGAAAATCGCTGAACCTGCGGGCGCCCTTCATGGCGTCCCTGACGATGAGGAGTGTCCACCAATCGCCAACCTGGTTGAGCGTCTGCGCAATCGCGCAGGGCATTTCGTCGAATCGTTTGCGTCCCATGAACAGTCCCCCAAAGACCGTAGCAACCTACACCTGGATTTTTCGTATACTTGAAATCCAATCGATCAGGATCGAAAGGATCGTGGCCCTTGGCCCGTATCGGTGGGATTGCCCATCCTCGCCACTCGGTCCGTAAGTCTGATGTGGGCGGACGATACGGGACCGATCCGTGTTTGGCGACCCTTTTTGTCCGAGGCCCAAACAGACGGGTCGGCGCTGTGCTGGGCTGGGTGTTTGCCCACTCGCCATTTCCCTGCACACTGGCCGTTGAAGCGGGGTGGGGCCGGTCGATGGACGCAGTGGCAATCGACGATCTCAGGGTCGTCTTGAACGATCAAATCCGCGCCGCGATTGCGCTGATCCTGATCGGGATGATGTTTACGGTCGCCCTGTCGCTGCGGCTGGAGGATTTCGGTGCGCTGCGCCGACAGCCGGTGCGGATCCTGGGTGGTGTTGCAGCGCAGATATTCGGTCTGCCTCTGGTGACCATGGGATTGATCCTGATCCTGTCGCCGCCAGCGAGTATCGCCCTGGGCATGATCGTCGTCGGTTGCTGCCCCGGCGGTAATGTCTCCAACATCCTGACCGATTTCGCGCGCGGCAATACCGCGTACTCCGTCTCTCTGACTGCGATTTCCAGTGTTAGCTCGGCGATTGCGACGCCGGTTTCAATCCTGGTCTGGGCGAGCCTGTATCCGCCAACCGCCGCTCTGGTGCGCACGCTCGACGTTGATGCTTTGCCCTTCCTGACCCAAACCCTGTTATTGCTGGCCCTGCCGCTGGCCGTCGGGATGCTGGTGGCCGCGAAATTTCCACGCGCCGCCGCGGCGATGCGCAAGGTCCTGTCGCCGCTCTCTTTGCTGTCGTTGGTGGCGCTGATCGCGGTCGGGCTGCAGCAGAACTGGTCTGTGCTGCTGGTCGCTGGCGCGGTCGTGGTGCCAATCGCGGTGATCCACAATGCCAGCGCCCTGGCGCTCGGTGCCGGCACAGCTAGGCTGCTGCGCCTCGATATCGCACGGCGACGGGCGCTGACCTTCGAGGTCGGGATCCAGAATAGTGGTCTGGGCTTGCTGATCCTGCTCAACCAGTTCGACGGGATTGGCGGCGCCGCCGTGATGACCGCCTTTTGGGGGATATGGCACCTTGTTTCCGGCGGAACGCTGGTAGGCTTGTTCCGGACGCTCGATTGGGTGCACAAGGGTGACAAGCAAAAAAGCACAATAATGGATGCGGAGGGATAGGCGATGTTTGATCTCAAAATCGAGGGCGGCTTGGTGTTTGACGGCACAGGCGGCGCGGCCGTGTGGACCGATATCGGGATTACGGACGGGCGTATCGTGGCGATCGGCAATGATATCGGCGCGGCCAAACGCACGATTGACGCCAAGGGTCAGATCGTCACGCCAGGCTTCATCGACGTCCACACCCATTATGATGGCCAAGCGAGCTGGGATGGCGATCTGCGGCCCTCGATCGATCATGGTGTCACCACCGCCGTGATGGGCAATTGCGGTGTCGGCTTCGCGCCGGTCCGTGAAGCCGATCACGACAAGCTGATCCGGCTGATGGAAGGCGTCGAGGACATTCCCGGCACCGCGCTGGCAGAAGGCCTGACCTGGAATTGGGAAAGCTTCCCCGATTATCTCGACGCGTTGGCCCAAGTGCCGCGCACGATCGATATCGCCGCCATGCTGCCACACGATCCGCTGCGGGTTTATGTGATGGGCGAGCGGGCGATCCATTCCGAGCCCGCCAATGATGATGACATCGCCGAGATGCGCCGCCTGACGCGCGAAGCGCTGGAAGCTGGCGCGATTGGTTTCGCCACCGGCCGCTCCGACGTCCACAAGAGCGCCGATGGCGACTGGACACCTTCATCCGAAGCCACGCGCGCCGAACTGACCGGTATCGCGAAAGCCTTCAACGGTCTCGATTACGGCGTGCTGCAGGCCGTGAGCGATTTCAATCTGGAACGCGGCGAAGCCGATTTTGACGAGGAATGGTCGATCATCGCCGATTATGCCAAAGCCTCCGGCCGGCCATTCTCCTTCTCTCTGATGCAGCGCGATTTCGCGCCCGATCAATGGCTCAAACTGATCGCCCGCACCGAGAAGCTGAAGGAAGAGGGCGTCGATGCCCGCATGCAGGTGGCACCGCGCGCCATTGGTGTCTTCCTCGGCTTCAATTGCACCTTCCACCCGTTCATGGGCTATCCCAGCTACAAGACCATCGCCGACCTGCCGCTGGCGGAACGGGTCGAGCGCATGAAGGCTCCCGCCTTCAAGGCGAAAATCCTCAGCGAGAAAAGCGAAAAACTGGCCGGGCCGGGCTCATCCGTGCCGCCGCTCGCCGATATGTTGATGGAGCATATCGACTATGTCGCCGAGAAATTCTTCCAGCTCGGCAATCCGCCGGACTATGAACAGGCCGCCGAAAATTCACTCGCCGCCAAGGCCCGCACCAAGGGCGTCACCCTGATGGAGATGATCTATGACACCCTGCTTGAGCGCGACGGTCATGAGCTGATCTATCTGCCGCTGTATAATTACACCGAGCTCAATTACGACAATGTCCTCAAGATGATGCAGCATCCCCAGGCGCTTTATGGCCTGTCCGATGGCGGCGCCCATGTCGGCACGGTTTGTGATGCCTCAATGCCGACCTATATGCTCACCCACTGGACCCGCGACCGCACCCGCGGCGACAAACTATCCCTGCCGCGCGTCGTCCGCATGCTGACCGGTGCCCAAGCCGATTATATGGGCATGTCCGATCGCGGTTATATCCGCGAAGGCCTGAAAGCCGACCTCAACATCATCGATCTCGACAATCTCCAGATGGAACCGCCCCATATGGTCCGCGATCTGCCAGCCGGCGGGCAGCGCCTGCTGCAGGGCGCAACCGGCTATACCGCGACGATTGTCGCCGGTGAGGTGGTGATCGAGAATGGCAAGCTGACAGGGGCGAAGCCGGGGACGGTTTATCGCGCCGGGCGGGTGCTGGCGGCGGCGGAGTAGGGGGAAATAGATGTTGAGGCTTTGGGCACCGTCCCGATGGCACTACATGTTAGCGGCTCTCGGTTTTGCAGTCTGGATACTGATTGCAATCGTAGCACCGATTTTTATCGCCTGTTTCGATTGGGCGGAAATTCAGCGTGCCTGGTACGCTTGGCAAGGATTCAATGTCGGAATGCTCGCCTTGGCCGCTAGTATCGTCGCGTTCGGTGCGGCTCAATTGAAAGAGGTGCGGGCCGCGGAGCGCAACTTTATTGCTGAGCTGCCCTTTCTCCCTGAACAGTTGAGCGCGCTTACTGAGTATTGTGACGGGTGCTTCGCTACGCTGGTGTCCGCTTGGAAGCGCTCAAAAAAAAATGGCAGTGCGTCGACTGCTCCCTTGGCACCAGCGCCCCCTGAATTGCCAGATAAGTACCGTGAGGTCCTGAAGGAAATTATCCGGTTTGCTCCACGAGACGTATCGCGTTACCTCGCTGTGCTATTGGCTGAGCTTCAAATTCACAATTCAAGACTTAGAAGCCTTCGGAAGAGCTTTGAGGATCAAAGCTCGATCGTCGTGCCCCTCACTGTGATGGACTACATTCGTGCACTTGGGGTGATTCAGGCCCGTATCAATCATTTGTTCCCGTACGCTCGACGAGAGACCTTGGAGATCAATGTAAGTGGAATGACGCTGCAGGATCTAGGGGCGGCGCTACGGCTTGGTGGAGTAGAGATCAGTGAAATTGACGGGCTCCAAGATTATCTACCCGCTGCAGTTGAACGTGCGAACCGTAAGTTTTTGGTGGATCCAGAAGATGTCCTTGGAAAAGCTTCTAACGCTTGATGGTTTTTTCCATATTCTCGAGTTGCAGCCAGCTGAGGCAGACCCGCCCTTAAATCCCTTGCCAAGTCCAGCCTGGCGGATCCCGGCATGGGTTTCAGGGCAAGGTGTGGCCGCTGGCCACTTCTCCACCAAACACATCATATCCCTTCCCCCGGATTTATTCCGGGGTCTGCCGGAGGGGAATCCAGCTAGGCTGCCAACGGGATGCAGGCCCCGGAATTCGCTGCGCTCCTCCGGGGGAAGATGGGTTGTATGGGTGGAGCGGGAAGCGGGCTGACGCCCGCCCGAATCGCGTTTAGCGCTTGCGCTTCTTCCTTGCCGCATAGCGCGCATCGCGCTCGGCTTTCTTCGCGGCTTCTTCGGCGATATGCCGCTCGAGCTCAAGCTTTTCTTCGGCTTCGCGCGCTGCGATCTCGGCCTGTTCGGCGGCGAGGGCGGCTTCGGCCTTGGCGGCGAGTTCGGCAGCTTTGCGGACTTTTGTTTCTTCTTTCACGCGCTCGCGCTCAAGGCGGCGCGCTTCGCGGGCCTTGGCAATGGCTTCGCGTTCTGCGCGCTTGGCAGCGAGTTCCGGGTCGTCGAGCTTCGGCGCGGTCTTGAATTTTTCCAGGAGCTTTTTCTTGGCCTCGGCAGCACTCTGTTTGCGGTCGGCGAAGGTCGGATTTGCGTAGTTTTTCAAGCTGTATTCGTCCTTGGTTCGGGTCAAAGCCGGTCTGGCGCGCCGCCATCGGCGACGATCTGCCCCTGTCTGCCCTTGCTGACGCGTCAGCACAACCCCGCCTGTGCGCCTTTGTCGCAGATTCTTGCTTTGATAAATATCAAGTCACGGGGCTATCACTTGGAGACCGAAACGGCCCGGGTTGATCGATCATGTTGCCACAATCACTGCTTCGTCCCGTTCAGACCATGGGTCGGATCCTCGCAGCGCGGCCTTGGCCGGCGGGCCCGCTGGGTCGCGGCGCCGCGCAAGCGTCGACCTTGGCGATGCAGCCGGCGGCGTTGATGCTGACGGCGTCGCTACGGCGGCTGGCTCGGCGGAGGCCCGAAGTCTTTGAGCGGCTTGGTGCGGCGCGTCAGGCGCGCATTCTGATCTGCCCGGCCGGTGCACCGATTGCGTTTCTGGTCTGCCCGGACGGGCGGCGTGGATCGGTGAAGGCGGTGAGGGCCGGGTCGTTGACGCCGTGCGAGGCGCGGATCGAGGCACCGCTCGATCTGTTATTGCGTCTGATGCAGGGCAGCGAGGATGGCGATGCCGCATTCTTCGCCTCCGATCTATGGATTGAAGGCGATACCGCCATTGTACTCAGCTTGCGCAATGCGATCGAGGAGGCGGAGATGACACTGCTCGATCTCCTGCCGCTACCGGCTTTGCCGCTTGTGCCGTCAGCGCCGTGGCGTGCCGTAATGCCGGGGAGCCAGGCATGACGCGCGGCCCACTCGAACTGGTCTGCCCGGCGGGCACGCCTTCGGCCTTGCGCGCGGCGGTCAATGCCGGCGCTGATACGGTCTATTGCGGGCTGCGCGACGAGACCAATGCCCGCAATTTCCCCGGTCTCAATTTCTCCGATCCCGAATTGGCCGAAGGCGTTGCCTATGCGCACCAGCGCGGCGCCAAGGTGATGGTCGCGATCAACACATTTGCCCAAGCCGGCAAAACGGCCATCTGGGCCCGCGCCGTTGATGCGGCAGCGGCGGCCGGTGCCGATGCCATCATTGCCGCCGACATGGCTGTGCTGGGACAGGCCGCCTCACACCATCCGGATCTACGAGTGCACCTGTCGGTCCAGGCGGCGGCGGGCACGCCGGAAGCGATCCGGTTTTACGCAAACCGCTTCGGCGTCAAACGGGTCGTGCTGCCGCGGATCCTGTCGATTCCCGAGATCAAGGCGCTGATCGGCGAGATCGATATCGAGGTCGAGGTGTTCGCCTTTGGCGGGCTATGTGTGATGACGGAGGGGCGCTGTGACCTGTCCTCCTATGTCACCGGGCGCTCGCCCAATCTCGACGGCGTTTGCTCGCCGCCTGAAGCGGTCAGCTATTCGCGCCAGGATGGCAGCCGTTCAGTCGCGCTCGGTGGACTGACGATTGACCGGCAGGTCGACGGCGCCCCGCTGGGCTATCCAACCCTGTGCAAGGGCCGCTTCATGGCGGGCGGCAAGACCGGGCATTTGTTCGAGGATCCCGTCAGTCTCAATACAATCGATGTGCTACCGCAATTGCTCGATGCCGGTGTCACGGCGCTCAAAATCGAGGGCCGCCAGCGCGGCAAGGCCTATGTCGAAGCGGTGACGCGCCAGTTCCGGCAGGCGATTGATGCGCTGGGCGGCGCGGATGGGCAGCCGGCAGCTGGGGCTGCGATGCTCAATACGCTGGCGGAAGGCCAGCGCGGCACGGTGGGAGCGTACAAGAAAACATGGCGATGAACCCGTCCCCGATCGCGCTGAGCCTCGGGCCGCTCTATTTCAATTGGCCCTCCGGTCAATTGCTCGATTTCTATGCCCGGATTGCCGATGAGACGCCGGTCGAACGGGTCTATCTGGGTGAAATCGTCTGCGGCAAGCGGGGCCCCTTGACCCAGCTCGCCGTCGCCACCGCAGCAGAACGGCTCGAGCGGGCCGGCAAGACCGTGATCTGGTCAACGCTGATCTCACCGGTCAATCGCCGCGAACGTCGCCTGACCGAGGAGCTGGTGCGCGAAGGTGAACAGGTGGAATTGAATGATTTCGGCGGGCTGGCGGGCCGCGCCGGCGCCGGGTTTACGGCCGGACCCTTCCTCAATGTCTATAATGAAGACACGGCCTTGATGCTGCAGGAAATGGGCTGCACGCGCTGGTGTCCGCCGGTAGAATTGTCCTTGCAGTCGATCTCTGACATCGCGGCGCGCTGTCCCGGGCTGGAGACTGAACTGTTTGGCTTTGGCCGTTTGCCGCTGGCGCATTCAGGCCGCTGCTATCACGCGCGTCAGCATGGCCTCAATCGCGATTCTTGCCGCTATGTCTGCGAACATGATCCCGATGGCTGCCGAGTCTCGACGCTCGATGGCACCGCCTTTCTCGCTTTCAACGGCGTTCAGACGCTGTCCGATGGCCTGCAGCTGTGCACCGAAACGCCGGAGACTTTGCGGATGGCGGGGATATCGGCCCTGCGTCTGTCGCCGCACAGCATCGGGACGGTCGAGGTCGCCAACGCCCTGCGCAAATTTCTCGACGGCGACAGCAGCGCGCGGGAGATGGTCGAGGCCGTGCGCGCCTCGACGCTGCCGCTGCCGCTTGTGAATGGCTATCTGGCCGGGAAGGCGGGGCTGGAATGGACGATGGCGTGAGCGAAACCAATCTCGCTGCGGTGCGGTTGAAGATCGACCGGGTAGATCGCCAATTGGTGCGCATGCTGGCCGCGCGCAAAGTCCTCGTCGAGACGGCGGCGCGGATCAAGCGCTTCCCGCGCTATGTCGTCGATGCGGATCGCAATGAGGCGGTGTTGGAGAATGTGAGGCGCTGCGCGCGCGAATTTGGCCTGCCGGAGGCATTTGCCGAACGGGTTTGGCGCTATCAGACCGAGTTATGGATCCGCCACCAGCTCGATCTGATGGTGCGCGAAAGTGGCGAAATACCCTATGCTGGCAACAGGCCTGCCTCGCATGAGCGCGGTGTTCGGCCGGGTTGATGCGTGGTGAAGGTTGTCAGCCCAACAGGCGTTTAGCGCACATAACTCGCGCCATTGATGTCGATACAGCTGCCCGTCGCGCTTTGGCAGGCGCCCGAGGCGAGGAAGGCGCACATGGCGGCGATTTCTTCGGGTTCAGCCATGCGGCCGATCGGTATTTCCGACTGGGCGGCGGCGATGCCGGCGGCGTTTTGCGGTGCCATGCGGGTATTGATCCAGCCGGGCGTGAGGGCATAGGCGTAGATCGCGTCGGGCCCCCATTGGCGCGCCAGCGTTTTCGTCAGCGACAGCAGCGCGGCCTTGGAGGCGCCATAGGCGATGTGGTCGCGATCTTCGCCGCGATAGCCGGCGCGGCTGGAGATATTGATGATCGAGCCGCCGCCGCGCGTCACCATGGAGGGAATGGCGGCACGGCAGATATCGGCGACGGCCATCAGATTGACCTGGAGAATGGTCGCCCAAGCCGCCTCCCAATCGGGATCTGAGGCCTCGAAGGGCGTTGCCCAATGGATGCCGGCATTATTGATGATCGTGTCGAGCTTGCCGCCCGCGAGATGTTGCGCCGCCTCGACCAGATCGCGGCCAGCTCCCGGCATGGACAGATCCGCCTCGACAGCCCCCAGCGCGCGCGGTCCGATCTCGCGTACGGCCAGATCGGCATCGGCCATATTGGCATTGCCATGCAGCACGACTTCCGCGCCCTGCTCGGCAAACAGTTTCGCCGCCGCCAGGCCAACGCCATGGCTGGAACCGGTGATCAAGGCGCGCTTGCCGGAAAGGGGAAGGGACATGGGGCGTTCCTGTAGAGCTTGAAGTTAGCGCTGTGTTAGGCGAATTCGGAAACGCCGCCAAGCTGGGAGCACCAGACCCGTCGCGTTGTGCTCGTCGTCTTCACCAGCTCCGACCGCTCCGCGCCCACCTCTTCCATCAAGGAAGAGGTGGGCGCTTGATCTGACCGGCCTCGATTATCTCCTTCCTCTTCCCTGATGGAAGAGGTGGTCCGGACAAAGTCCGGGACGGAGCTTGTGATGATCGTAAAGTGCTGCCGTTGGCGTCGATGCTAGCTCATCTGCTTCTTTGACACCGTCTCGTAGAATTTCCCGTAGGGCGGGGCGAGCAGGCGGGAGGGGTGCCATTTGCCGGTCGCAAAGACCGCACGTTCATGGGTGAATGTGAGGAAACCGGCCTCGCCATGATAGCTGCCCTGACCCGACGCTCCGATACCGCCAAAGGGCAGGTCGGGCACGGAGAGGTGGAGCAGATTGGTATTGATGCCAACACCGCCGGACTGGCTCTGATCGAGGATGCGCGATGCCATCTCCTTGTCGGTGGAATAGACATACAGCGCCAGCGGATGCTCGCGGTCAGCGACATAATTCGTCGCGGCGTCGATCTCGCTATAGCCGATCACTGGCAATAGCGGGCCGAAGATTTCCTCGGTCATCAGCTTTGAATCGGCGGGCGGGTTGAGCACCACCGTTGGCGGGATTTTGCGTGCCGCTTGGGCGGCTTGGGCATCATGCTTGGCCTGCAGGATTTCGGCCCCGCCAGCGCGAGCTTCTTCGATCATGCCGGTCAGGCGCTCGTAATGGCGATCCGAGACGATGGCGGTATAGGCATCATCGCTGGAGGATTCGGGGAATTGATGCTCGGCGATCTTGATGATCGCTTCGCCCAGGGCGCGCTCCTCGCCATTGGGCACCATCACGTAATCGGGCGCAACGCAGGTCTGGCCGGCATTGAAGAATTTACCCCAACCGATTGATTTGGCGGCGCTCAATTGTGGATAGCCCGGCGTGACGATGGCGGGCGATTTACCGCCGAGTTCCAGCGTGACGGGCACCAGATTCTCTGCCGCCGCCATGGCGACGAGCCGGCCGACCTGGGTCGAGCCGGTATAAAAGAGATGGTCGAATTTCAGCTTGGAAAAGGCCTCGCCAACCGCCGGCCCGCCGCTGATGACGCAGACATGGTCCTCCTCAAACGCTTCGCCGATCAGACGCTTCATCAGATCCGCTGTCGCCGGCGTGAGTTCAGACGGTTTGATCATCGCACGGCAGCCGGCACCCAGTGCTGCCACCAGCGGTGCCATGGCCAGCTGGAAGGGGTAATTCCATGGCGAGACAATGCCGACCACGCCCTTGGGTTCGCGGCGGATCGTTGACTTGCCGGGCATCAGAGTCATCGGCGTCGAGACGGTGCGCGATTTGGCCCATCTGCTTAGGTGTTTGGCGGTGTGATCGGCATCCTGGATCACGAAGGCGATCTCGCCGATGACGCTTTCCTGCTTGGCGCGATTGCCAAAATCACGGCTGATCGCGTCGCAGATCGCATCACTATTATTCCGGCACAGAGCGGCAATGCGGGCGAGGTCGCGCTTGCGCAAATCGAGCGGCCGGTGACGTTCATGACGAAACGCGTCCCGCTGGGTGGCGAGCAGGGATTTCATGCGTTCGATCTGCTTGGCTTCGGCTTCGCTCATGGCGGCCTCCTGATTTAGTCTGGGCTCGACGGGCTGGTCTCAATGAGCTCGAGCTCAGGCCGTGTTATTATCTTCGGCGATCATCGCGCTGGCACGCGTCGCGATCATGATCGTCGGCGCATTGGTATTGCCGCCGATCAGGCGTGGCATCACCGAGGCATCGACGACACGCAGCCCCGCGACACCCTTGACGCGGCAGCGGCTGTCCGTGACGGCCATCTCGCCCGACCCCATCGCGCAAGTCGAGGTCGGATGATACAGCGTTTCGGCGCGTTTCCGAACATCATCCTTGAGACCGTTCAGCGTCGTCACCTCGGCGCCGGGCCAGCGCTCGGCCTTGCGATCATAATCGAAGGCCGGCGAGGCGAGAATATCGCGCACCTTGCCGAGGCCATCCGCGAGCACTTCGAGATCGAACTCGTCCTCGAGATAATTCGGCTGGATCGCCGGATGCTCATAGGGATCGGTTGATTTGAGCGTGATTTCACCGCGGCTCTTGGGGTAGAGCTGACAGACATGCAGGGTGACACCATGCCCCCAAGCCTTTTCCAGCCCGTGCGGATTGGAAATGGCGGGGATGAAGACCAACTGCATATCGGGCAGATCGCCAGCAAACGCCGATTTGATAAAGGCGCCGCCCTGGACGGGATTGACGGTGAAGGGTCCGTCCCCCGCCAGAGCCCAGCGCGCCACCATATAGAGGTGGTTGGGCATGGAGCGCAGCGAATTGCCGATCGAAGTCGAGGACTTGGTCCAGAGCTGGGCCGTGATGTCGAGATGGTCCTGCAAATTCTTGCCGACACCGGGCACGTCGGATTCAACAGCGATGCCCAGGGCGCGCAATTCATCGGCCGGCCCGACGCCCGAGAGCAGCAGGGTTTGCGGCGAATTGATCGCCCCGCCCGACAGGATGATTTCCTTGCGCGCTGTGAGCGTGGTCGTGACACCGTCAATATCGACCTCGACGCCGGTAGCGCGGCCGCCCTCAATGATTACCCGGCGCACCATCGCCTTGGTCGTCACCGAGCAGTTTTCCCGCTCCAGGGCAGGGCGCAGGAAGGCATCGGCGGCAGAGCAGCGCTTCTTGCCCTTCTGGGTCACCTGGTAGGGACCGAAGCCTTCCTGGGTTGGACCATTGAAGTCGGGATTGCGTTTGTATTGCAGCTCATCTCCGGCCTTGAAGAAGGCCTCGGTCAGGGGATTGAGCGGCGCTATATCCTGGACCCAGAGCGGACCATCGGTGCCGTGCAACTCGCTCGGCCCACGCGTCTGGTGCTCGACTTCCTTGAAGGCGGGCAGGGCATTGGCCCAGTTCCAGCCCTTCGCGCCATAAGCACTTTCCCACTCGTCGTAATTTTCGTGGGCGCCGCGCATATAGTGCATCGCATTGATCGAGGAGGAGCCGCCTAGCGTCTTGCCGCGTGGCCAGAGCAGTTTGCGGTCATGCAGGTGTTTCTGCTCTTCGGTCCAATAGCCCCAGTTGAAATCCTCGCCGGTGACGGCGAATTGCAACAGCATCGGCGTGCGGATAATCGGGCTATCGTCAGAGCCGCCCGCCTCAAGCAGACAGACCGAGACGGTTGGATCGCGCGACAGGCGTTCAGCAACGGTGCAGCCGGCCGAACCGGCACCGCAGATGATGTAATCATAAGCCGTTTCACTCATCACCAGTCTCCGTGACCGGGATTTCGCCGGTTTCAGGGCCGGTGGCCGGTTCACCTTCACCGGGCAAATCCGGCACGGCGATGGGGTCACCATAATGCGCCGCGAGGGCGCGCATGGCAGAAATCGATTCTGCGGTACGGGGCCCCCAAGTCGTATCGGCCGCTGTGCGGGCGATCACGATATGGCGACGCTCATCGACCCAGACATATTGGCCGTAAACGCCGGCCATGAAGTATTCGCCGTCATGGTTTTCTGGCACCCAGAAATGCAGGCCATAGCCGCGATGCGGATAGACAGAGGCTGGCCCGGCTTCCTGGAAGGGCGCATTCGGGCGCGTCGCCATCGTCACCCAACCTTCGGGCAACAGGCGCTGGCCATCCCACACGCCGTCCTGCAGGTAGAACTGGCCCATGCGGGCATAGTCTTCCAGGCGGGCATTGAGGCAGCAATAGCCGATCGCCATGCCGTTATCGCCCTGGATGTTCTGGTTCCATGAGGCATTGCCTACCATGCCCAACGGACGCCAAATCTTCGTCTCGACGACCTGGGCCAGAGGTGCATTGTAAATGCCGCGGATGACCGCCGAGAGGACCTGGGTGTTGGCGCTGACATATTGCAGATCCTGTCCGGCAGGACGGTCGCGCTCAATCTCGCCAACCAGGGTATCGATATTTTGGCCATAGATATTGGCGCCAAGGAAGAGGCGACGAATATCCGAATCCGGCGCGTTGTAATCCTCGTTGAAGTGCACTCCGGCGGACATCATCAGCAGATGCCGCAGCGTCGTCTGACCGTAATCCGTGCCGGCATATTGTGGCGCAAACATTTCGGCGGTCTGGTCGAGGCTGGCGATATGCCCGTCTTCCATCGCCATCGCGATCAGTGTGGCGACAAAACTCTTGCCGACTGACCAGCTCGTATGCCGGGTTTCCGGTGTCGAGCCGAGCAGATATTGCTCGTGCACGACGACACCATTGTGCAGCACGATCAGCCCGGTGGAATCGGAGGCGGCCTGCCAGTCATCAACGCTGTCCTGGCGGCCATCAAATTCGAATGTGACAGGGTCATTGCGCACATCGCGTGGCAGGGGAATCGGAGAATCCCCAGCGAAAATCGTCCTGTAGGGGAAAATATCGTCCATATCGCGAAATGTGGCGGCGAGCCGGTCTGGCTGGGTGGCGGCCTGGATCTCGGCCGGAGAATATTCGGACCAAGGGCGGTAATACCAACCGGCTGCGACCATGATGAGGGTGGCGATAATCGCGCCCAAGCCTATGAAAAATCTTCTCATTTCTCTCCCCAGAGTCTCAAGACTGAACGCTGTTCACTGCGCAGCCTAGCAGAGTCCGGGCAGGAAGAAAGAGGCTCGCGGACGCCGCACCGGAAATTGGTAAGTGCGGTATGCTTGCATCAGGTTAGAAGTTTTTTTTCGCAAAGGGAAAAACGGGCTGACAGCGCGCACGGTCGATGCTCAAATGCCAAACAGATACGCGGATCGGTTGGTTAAAAAAAACCGCGTCACCTAGGGGAGAAGAAATTCACATGAAAATGTTCTCAAAAGCGGCTGCCTTGGGCACGACCGCAATTCTCAGCGGGTTGATCGCCGCCTCGGGCGCCTTTGCCCAGGTCGAAACGATCACCATTACGGCGCAAAAGCGCGAACAAACCCTGCAGGACACACCGGTTTCGGTGGCCGTCGTTACGGGCGCCCAAATCGAGCAATCCCAGATCCGCGACGCCGCCGATCTGCAAATGCTGGTCCCTTCGCTGCGGGTTTCCGAATTCGCGACCTCGACGAACACCGAGTTCAATCTGCGCGGCATCGGGACTTCGAGCTTCAACCCTGGCCTTGAGCCTTCGGTCGGCATCTTTATCGATGGCGTCTATCGTCCGCGCTCCGGCTCAGCGATCAACGATTTCCTGACGGTGGAGCGCGTTGAGGTCATTCGCGGTCCGCAATCGACCCTGTTCGGGCGCAATACGCCGGCGGGTGTTGTCAGCATCATCACGCAGAAGCCGGAATATGATTTCGGCTATAGCGCCGAAGCGACGATCGGCAATTTCGGTACCCGCATTCTTCGTGGTACCGTCACTGGCCCGATCTCCGACACGATGGCCTTCCGCTTCGACGCCACGACCCACACGAATGACGGTTACATCACGGCCGTCGATGGCCGCGACATCAATAATCGTGATCGCCAGAGCTATCGTGGTCAGCTGTTGTGGAATCCCGGCGATAATACCGAAGTTCGGATTATCGGTGATTACAGCACGATCGACGAGAACTGCTGCGCCGCACCGTTCGCCTATTATGATCCGGTTGATCTCGGCGCGATTGTCGGCTTGGGCGGAACAGCGGTTCCGGCTAATCCGAATGGTGGCCGTATCGCCATCGATGGTGATCTGAACACGGTTCTGGATACGTCGGGTTTCTCGGCCCAGGTCGATCATGATTTCGAGAACTTCACCTTCACCAGCATCACCGCTTGGCGCAATTACGACGAAGACCAGAATTTTGACGCCGATTTCTCGGATCTCGACCTGGTGAGCATCCGTCATATCCAGAACCAGTATGACAGCTTCACCCAGGAATTCCGTCTGACCTCGACCGGCGATAATGATATCGACTGGATGTTGGGCGGGTTCTATTACGACAACAAGCTGCACTTCCAGAATTCGACGCCCTATGGCGCCGATGCGCGGAACTTCTTCAACGCAGCGTCCGCTTCGAGTGTCGCACCGCTTGTGGCCAGCCTTGGCTTGCCCACCGGGACCGGCGGTATCTCACTGCTGGAATTCTTCCTCAACATGAACCAGGCGGCCGGGGTCGGCAATTTCGTACCGCTGGCTTCGGGCAGCGCTGCCCTGCCAACGACTCCAACCGAAGGCTTCATTTCCACCAGCCATGGCCTGATTTCGGAAGACTATCAGTATGACACCGAGGCCTGGTCCTTCTTCGGCCAGCTTGACTTCCACCTCACCGATGACTTCACCGTCACGGTTGGTGGTCGTTATTCCAATGAAGACAAGACGATGGTCACCCAGATCAATCAGCCTGATCCGATCTCGGCCTTCAGCTTTACCGATCTGGCGCAGGATCTGCGTCTGGTCGCACCGGGCTTCTGTGACCCGGGTCTCTTCCCTGTCGTCGGTGGCGATGCCTGTGCTTATCTGGTGCCGGTTGTCCTGCTCGGCCAAGGCCTGACCCAATACCCGGGCGGGGCTCCGATCAATCCGAGCGCACCGCTGCCGGCCTATCTGGCGGGCACGGCGTTTAACCCACTGCTCGGCTTTACCGCCTTCCAGAACTGGGCTCCGGTCAATGCGGCTGATTTCCCGACGTCACGGAATGACACCAATTTCTCGGGCAATATCATCCTGTCCTATGATGTGTCGGACACGCTGAACGTCTATACGAGCTATGCCACGGGCTTCAAGCCAGGCGGGTTCAACGTCTCGACCAATGCGGCCTTCACCGGTGTGTTCGAGTTTGAGGAAGAGACTTCCAGCTCGTTCGAGATTGGCATGAAGGGTTCACTGGCGGATAACCACTTCGTTTATGCGGTGGCTCTGTTCGATCAGGAAATTCAGGGCTTCCAGACCAATAACTTCGTTGGCAATGGCTTCGCACTTGAGAATGCCGGTTCCATCCAGGTTTCCGGTCTCGAATTCGAAGGTACTTGGGCTCCGACGGCCGGTCTGGTCTTCACCGGTGGCTTCACCTACCTGTTCCAGAGCAAGTATGGTGACTACCAATATGCCCCTTGCCCGGACACCTTTAATGGTGTCGGCGTCTGGGATGCCGGCGATCCGAACTTCGCGCTGTGCGAGATCGGTGCCGAGCGGACCAATACAGGCGGCGTAACAGCCCTGTTCAACGACCTCTCCGGTCGTGATCGCGGTAATTCCGAGTTCGTCGGTTCGATCACCGGTACCTATACCTGGGCCGTCGGTGACAGCATGGAAGCCTTCGTTCGCGGTGAAGCCACCAATATCTCTGACTTCGGCCTCACCACCTCGCAGGACCCACGCTCCTTCACCAACCAGTCCGCCTTCACCCTCGTCAATGCCAGCTTTGGTCTTGGCGCCGAGGATGGCCGCTGGGGTCTCCAGTTCTGGGGCCGCAATATTTTCGAACAGGACTACGTCAAGGGCGCCTTCCCATCGGTCGGTTACCTCGGAACCAGCGTCAATGCTTATCCGGGCGATCCACAGACCTATGGTGTGACCCTGCGCATCCGCGGGTAAACAGCGTTCAATTTTCGCTTTGAATGGGGGCGAAGGCTGTATAGCCTTCGCCCTTATTCTTTGTGGGAGTGCGCGATGATGCTCGCCTTGTTACTCTTGGGATCACTGGCCGGCGTCGCCGCGATGGTGGCGCTCAATCACTGGCTTGGCTTGAGCGAGCCGGCCCGCCTGCGCGATATCGACGAAGCGGTTGAACGCCTCGATGTCGATGCCGTCGGGTTTGAAGCCGGCGAATCGGTGCTGGCCGAAGACGGCAGTGCCGCCCTGGTCGAATCAGCCGATGGCGCGACGATCGGGCTCTTGGCCGCGCGCGGGGACCAGTTCGTCATCCGCTTTTTGACACCCGGCCAAGTGCGCGCGGCGCGGATCGGGGAGGGTGGATCGTTGACGATCCGCTTGGCCGATTTCACCTTCGCGCCGGTCAGCTTTCCCTTTGGCGACTCGCCGCACATCCGGCACTGGGCCGACAAACTCAACGCATTGCAGGGCTGAACCATGGAAAACGTGCCAGACTTCGTCCGTGAGCTTGATCCGATCATTTATGCCATCCCGATCTTCGTCATCGCGGTGTTTGCCGAAATGATCTATGCGCGCAATACGGGCGCCGCCCGCTTCGATGCGCGCGACACCGCCTCCTCCCTGTTGATGGGGCTGGGCAATACGGTGTCAGGCCTGGTGTTTGCCGGTCTGCTGACGGCCTGGTTCATGTTCGTCTATGACCACCGCTTCTTCACCATCGGCTTTGCCTGGTGGATCTGGGTCTTGGCATTCGTGCTGGATGATTTCGTGTATTACTGGTCGCACCGGCTGGCGCATACGGTACGCTGGTTCTGGGCCGATCATGTCGTGCACCATTCCTCGCAGCATTATAATCTGACCACAGCGCTGCGGCAGCCCTGGCTCAGTCCGTTGACGCTCAAATTTCTCTGGATCGGCTCGGCGATGGTCCTGCTGGGCTTCCACCCGCTGATGGTCGGCTTTCTCGGTGCGATAAATCTGATCTACCAGTTCTGGATCCATACCGAGGTGATCAAGCGTTGCCCGCCCTGGTTCGAGGCGGTGATGAACACGCCCTCGCACCATCGCGTCCACCACGCCACCAACCCGCTCTATCTCGACCGCAATTATGCCGGCGTTTTTATCGTCTGGGACAAGCTGTTCGGGACGTTTCAGCCGGAGCTGGAGGCCGAACCCTGCCGCTATGGCATCGTCAAAAATCTCGGCACCAACAACCCGATCAAGATCAGCATGCATGAATGGTTCGCCATCGTCGCTGATATGCGCGGCGCCGCGTCCTTGCGCGAAGCGATGATGTATCTGCTGGCGCCGCCAGGCTGGTCGCCGGATGGTTCACGCGCCACTTCGAAGCAATTGCTGGCGCGCTGGCAGGCCCGTAACGGCACGCCGCGCAGTGAGGCTGACGATGACAGCTCGACACGGGCGGCACCGAGTGCTGCCGAGTGAGGGCACCAGGCAATGAGCGGGCCGGATAGCCTCTTGCTTTCCGGGAAATTTTGACCCACGTTACGGAAGTGAACGTCGTTCACTTCTGCATTTCTGGCCACACCTGGGGAGGTTCTACGCCATGGGAACGCTGCGCGATCTCTATCCGATTCCGAATATCGACAAGTCGTGGTCCGTGCCACAGGATTTCGACACCCTGTTCGACTGGGATTATGATGAGGGGCGCACGACGCTCATGCATCTCTACCAGAAGGGCAAAGATATGCAGTGGGATGCGGTGAGCCGCATCGACTGGACGCAAGAACTCGATTTCGAAAATCCGATGCAGATGCCCGAAGAGGCGAATGCGATTTTCGGGTCCCCGATGTGGGACAAGATGAACAAGTCGGAGAAGCGCGAATTTCGCCGCCACTCGCAGGCTTGGAACATCTCGCAATTCATGCAGGGCGAGCAGGCGGCGCTGATCTGTGCCGCCAAGATTGTGCAGCAGGTTCCCAGCCTCGACGCTAAATTCTATGCCTCCACCCAGGTGATGGACGAAGCGCGCCATGTTGAGGCCTACAAGAATCTCCTGACCAAATTCGGCGTCGCCTATCCGATGACGGCACCGCTGCAGCAATTGGTCGACCAGGCCCTGCGCGACAGCCGTTGGGATATGACCTATCTGGCAATGCAGGTCGTCATTGAAGGCCTGGCGCTGGCCGCCTTCGGCACGATCCGCGATGTGGCCCAGAACCCGCTGGCCCGCATGGTCAATGCCTATGTGATGGAAGACGAGGCGCGCCATGTCGCCTTTGGTCGCCTGTCGCTGCGCGATTATTATCCGACCCTCAGCGATGCCGAGCGCGATGAGCGCGAGGAGTTCCTCGTTGAGGCCTGCTACCTGATGCGCGACCGCTTCCAGGCGCGCGAAGTGTTCGAAGTGATGGGCCTGCCGGTCGATGAGTGCGTCAAATGGGTCGAGAATTCAGCGACCATGCAGCTGTTCCGCACCTTCCTGTTTCAACGCATCGTGCCGATCGTCAAGGATATCGGCCTGTGGGGCCCGCGCATCCAGAAAGCCTATGTCGATATGGGCGTGATGCACTTCTCGGAGCTCAATCTCGACGAGCTCTCAGCCCAGGACGAGAAGATTGCCGCCGAATTCGACGAGCAGAATGAGGATGTCCGCACCGCCTATGTCAAATCTGTCGCCGGGCATGCCGAATAAGATCTGAAAGCACCGCTGGCCCGGCCCTCGGGCCGCTGCCAGCGGCGGTCAGACAATCTCCATTTCCGCGCGTAAATGCCTAGAGCGTGCCGACACCTATCAGCACCGGCATGCTCTCGCCTTCAGCGTCAATCGTGAACGCTGGACCGACCCGGATATCATGGAGCTTTGCTTGGTTGAGCGCTGCGCTGATTTGGTTCTCTGAGAGTCCAAAACCGTCGCCGCCCGACGCCTGCCAGTCCCATTGCACAAAATGCCCGCCGCGTCTGAGCAAACGAGCCAGCGCTGGGACCGCGTGCTCGTAATCGGGCAAAAAACTGCAAACGGATGACGCGTAAATCAGGTCGAAGTTTGAAAACCAATCACCGTCAATCCGGAAATCCTTATCCAGAATGTCGCCATGGACGGCGGTCACATTGCCGAGATTCTTGCCGTTCAGAACCGCAATCATTTTTTGCGAGGTATCAACGGCAATCAATTCATGCACGTGCGGCGCAATCTTTTCGGCGAGCAGCCCCGTGCCGCACCCGAAGTCGAGAACCCGTTTTGATTTCCAGCTGGCGCCAGACATATCGAACCGGGCATCCAACGACACAAACGCTTGGTTTGCATAGTGTTTGACGGCTGGGTTGTCGTCCCAGCCCTCTGCATATTCGTTCCAGCTATCAGTCATTTTGCAGACGCTTTCCTGGTGTGACGCCGCTCTGGCGGTTCAACGTCCCATCTCATTCGATGAAAATCATAGGTTCGCTGAATCAGGTTCAATCGCAATCGCGCGTCGGATTATCGCGTGTGAGCGCGCAAATCATCAGCCCGCCATTCGTCTCGCCATAGGTCGTGACCAGACGTTCGCGCAGGGTTGCCCATTTGTCGGCGCTGTCCTCGATGGCGGCTTCGACGCTGCGGCGGAAATTATCGCCCACCGTGCCGCGGCGCAGATTGCCAACACCGATGACCGGGTCGATCGGGCCGGTATCCTTGGCGAGATTGAAGTGGCGCAGTCTGTGCTGGCCCTGATCGCCGTAGAAACAGCCTTCCTCCTCATTGACGAAGGATTCCATGTCGAAGCAGCCGGAGATCAGACCGGCCGGGAAGGCCGGGTTGGCGGTGCGCAAATCGAGCCAGGGCGCGCGGCCGGTCTGGCCCAGCCCCGGAGGGTTTTCAATCCCGACCGGCTGGTTCGGATCGGCCTCGTCGACCCAATTGGAATGCGAGTAGAAGTCCTGACCGGCATGCAGGATCAGGCCGAGATGAGCGAGGACATTGCACTTGGCGCGGCCATGTTGGCTGCCGGCATAGACGCAATCGATATAGCTCGGGATTTGGCTGCCACGGATATCGCCATCCTCGTCGAGCAGGTCGGCAGCGTCGAGCACGGCGTGATCCAGATTGGACATCATTTGCGTCCGGCATTCGGTCAGGGAGGCCTGCGCCTCGGCAGCGCTGCGCGGATAGCCCGGCACGTCGAGATAATCGCCAGCGCTGCAATGGGCATAGGAGGTCAGCATGCCGCGCCCACGGTCCGGTGCGCCGACTGCGCCGAATGAACCTTCGGCTCCAGCCAGACTGTCGAGCGTGTCGGCTTCGAAACAGGCATCGCCGGTGCGGCCATTCTCGCAGGCCAGGGCGTGGCGGGTGATGCGCGCATGCTCGGCATCCTGGCCCATGCCGCGAACGGTGCCATAGGCTTGGCTGGCGATCGGTGCCAAGCTGGCGATGACTAGCGTTGTGGCGGCCAGAAATGCGGCGCGCCGCCGGGTTTGAGCGTGTTTCATGGGGTGTCCTTGCTTCGCGTAGCCGCAGCGTCACCCGGCAGCCGGTAGGGTAATATCCTCTAGGTATCCGCCGGGAAAGTCACGAGAAACCATGAATTTTCTGGGCGGCGTGCCGCGCAGCTTAGTCTTCGCCAAACGAGTAGGGCGATGCGCGCAACTGGTGCAGGTCCATGTGGAGCTTGCGATTGAGCGGGGGGAAGGCGCGTTGGGCACAGTCTTCGCGTTCGCACAGGCGGCAGGCAATCCCGACCGGCTGCACGCGGCCGCCCTCCAGCCCGTCGGCATGAACAATCTTGTCGGCATGGGCCCAATCGCAACCCAGCGCGATGGCGTGGATCACCGGACGTTGTCCGATCGGGGCAGCACTGACCTGACCACGCGCGATGGACAGATTGCGGGTTCCGTCGGGCAATTCGAAAGCCTGAACGAGCAGGCGTTCGGGCTGGCCGAGCGCGTCATAGAGATTCCATTTCGGACAGCCGCCGCCGGAGCGCGCAAACGGCATGATGCCGCCGCCGAAGCGTTTGGAGACATTACCCGCTTGGTCGACCCGGATCATGAAGAAGGGCAGGCCGCGTGCGCCCGGACGCTGCAGCGTGGTGAGACGGTGGCAGACCTGTTCGAAACTGACCTCGAAGCGGCGTTGCAGCCGGTCGACATCATAGCGCGTCGCCTCGGCCGTTTTCAGCATGTCGCCATAGGGCATGTGCACCGCGCCGGCGAAATAATTGGCCAGACCGATGCGGTAAAGCTTGCGCGCTTCGTCGGAGGGCAAATTGGCGCTCGCGCTCAGGGCATCGAGCGTCTCCCCCAACTCGAGCGAGGCGAGCACAACCGCCATGTTGAAGGAGCGTGAGCCCGGTGCCAGCGCTTCGGACAAGAGCAGGCGGCGACCATGAAAGTCGAGCCGGCGGCGGGCGCCGGCCATGATCGTCTCATCGAGGACGCGGACGGCAAAGCCGTGCCGTTCCAGCAAATGGCGGGAGAGGGCGGCCTCGCATAGGCGCGGGCGAATGCCGGCCTGCTCGATCAGCGCCTCGGCGGCATCTTCCAGTTCGGGAAAATGGTTCTGGCGCGCATCGAGCGCATCGCGCACGCTTTCCAGCACCGCGCCCGGTCCACCATGGGCGGCACCGGGGCCGGACATGCGGCTGGCGAGATCGGCGGTCGCGGCATTGGTCTCGCGATAGGACTGGTAGAGCCGGGCAAAGGCTTCGGCGACGCGCGGATGTGCTTCGCTCAACTCGTTGAGCTCGATCCGGTCGAGTTCCATCCCGGCCAGTAGCGGGTCGGCCGCAGCCTCGCGCAGATCGGACAGTAATTGCTTGTCGGACTCTTGGGCGAAAGCGCGGACATCGACATCGAAGGCATCGGCGAGTGAGAGCAGAACCCGTGCCGTGACTGGGCGCTGATTGCGCTCCAGCAGATTGAGATAGCTCGGCGAGAGGCCGAGCGCCGTTGCCGTTTCGGCCTGGGTCAGGCCGCGCTCGCGCCGTAAACGACGCAAACGCGCGCCGGCGAAGATCTTTTCGAGGGGTTGGGCTTCGCTCATGTTTTGTACCGAAATTTACAAGATGACATCATTACAGTGTAATTTGTATACACCGTGTCCGCTTTCTATGGAAGGCTTTGTGGACAGGCGCTATTCCGTTTGACACCGTAGGGGCAATTCAACTCCCACAGTTACGGTGAAAAAAAATGACAAGCTTTAAAGATCTGGTTCCCGGTGCCGCTGCCGACCGTTTTGACGGTATTGAGCGCGGCTATGGCGTCGATGATGTCCTCAAACTGCGCGGCTCGGTCCAGATCCGCAACACGCTGGCTGAACGCGGTGCGGAAAAGCTCTGGGACCTGCTCAAGACTGAGCCCTATATCAATGCGCTCGGCGCGATGTCGGGCAATCAGGCGATGCAACAGGTGCGCGCCGGTTTGAAGGCGATCTATCTGTCGGGCTGGCAAGTTGCCGCCGACGCCAATGTCGCTGGCGCCATGTATCCCGACCAGTCGCTCTATCCGGCCAATTCGGGTCCCGAGCTGGCGCGCAAGATCAATCGTACCCTGCAGCGCGCCGACCAGGTCGAGTTTTCCGAAGGCAATGTGACGCGCGACTGGTTTGCCCCGATCGTTGCCGATGCCGAAGCCGGCTTTGGCGGACCGCTCAACTGCTTCGAGATCATGAAAGCCTATATCGAGGCGGGCGCTGCCGGCGTTCACTTCGAAGACCAGCTCGCTTCGGAAAAGAAATGCGGCCATCTGGGCGGCAAGGTTTTGATCCCGACCCAGGCACATGAGCGCAATCTGATCGCCGCGCGTCTCGCCGCTGATGTCATGGGCGTCTCGACCATCACCGTCGCCCGCACCGACGCGGAAAGCGCCAAGCTTTTGACCTCAGACATTGACGAGCGCGACCATCCCTTCATCGATTTTGAGGCCGGGCGCACGCCAGAGGGCTTCTTCCGCATCAAGGACGGTGTCGGCGTCGATCATTGCATCGCGCGCTCGATCGAATACGGCAAATATGCCGACCTGTTGTGGTGGGAAACATCCAAGCCGAATCTCGACGAGGCGCGCCGCTTCGCCGAAGCCGTGCACAAGGTCTATCCCGGCAAGATGATGGCCTATAACTGCTCGCCAAGCTTCAACTGGGAAGCCAATCTGGACCAGGCCACGATCGCTAAATATCAGCGTGAGCTGGGCGCGATGGGCTATAAATACCAGTTCGTGACCCTGGCCGGCTTCCACAGCCTGAACCACTCAATGTTCGAGCTGGCGCGTGGCTACAAGGATCGCGGCATGGCGGCCTATTCCGAGCTTCAGCAGGCTGAATTTGCCTCCGAAGCCGATGGCTACACGGCGACGCGTCACCAGCGCGAAGTCGGCACCGGTTATTTCGACAAGGTCTCGCTGGCGCTGACCGGCGGTACCTCCTCGACGACCGCGATGGGCGAGTCGACCGAGTCGTCGCAGTTCGAAGCCGCCGAATAAGCATTCGGGCTTTCGGGTCCGAAGCGGGGTGCGCGCCCCAAACGTGCGCCCCGCATCCCTTTTGCCGACAGGAGACAGCCATGACACAGATTACACCGAGCGGCGTTGAGATCCTGGGCCATCTCGAGCCGGGCTATGGCGAAATTCTCAGCCATGATGCGCTCGTTTTCCTGGCCGGCCTGCATCGCCGGTTCGAGAAGCGTCGCCAATCGCTGCTGCGCCATCGCACCGAGCGCCAGGCCGAGTTGAATGCCGGCGCCCTGCTGATGTTCCCCCACGAGACCGCCGATATTCGCGCCAGCGAGTGGAAAGTCCGCGCGGCCCCCGCCGATCTGCTTGATCGCCGCGTTGAGATCACCGGTCCGGTGGATCGTAAAATGGTCGTCAATGCGCTCAATTCCGGCGCCAAATGCTTCATGGCCGATTTCGAAGACGCGACCGCGCCGAGCTGGTCCAATCTCCTTGAGGGCCAGATCAATCTGCGCGATGCCGTGCGACGCGAGATCGATTATGTCGACGAGAAAAACGGCAAACGTTACGCCATCAATCAAGACGCTGCGGTGCTGATTGTGCGCCCGCGCGGTTTGCATCTCGAAGAGCGCAATCTCCGGATCAACGGTCAGGCCATCTCCGGAGCGCTATTCGATTTCGGCCTCTATCTGTTCAATAACCACGCCGCTTTGAAAGAGCGTGGGACGGGGCCGTATTTCTACCTGCCCAAGATCGAGTCCCGTTTCGAGGCGCGCCTGTGGAGCCTGGTCTTCCAGCATGCCGAGGACGAGCTCGGTCTTGAGCGGGGCACGATCCGCGCCACGGTCCTGATCGAAACCCTGCCGGCCAGTTTCGAGCTCGACGAGATCCTGTACGAGCTGCGCGGCAATATTGTCGCCCTCAATTGCGGTCGCTGGGATTATATCTTCAGCTATATCAAACGTCTGCAGGCACGGCCGGAACATGTTCTGCCCGACCGCTCGGCGGTGACGATGAAGACCGGCTTCATGAGCGCCTATTCCAAACGCGTCGTTGCGGTGTGCCATCGCCGTGGTGCGCATGCGATGGGCGGCATGTCGGCCTTCATCCCGGTCAAGGGCGATGAAGCGGCCAATGATGCCGCGCTCGAGCAAGTGCGCCAGGACAAGCTGCGCGAGGTCAAGAACGGCCATGACGGCACATGGGTGGCGCATCCCGATCTCGTCCCCGTCGCCAAGGCGGTGTTCGACCAACACATGCCGCAGGCCAACCAGATCGATTTCGTCGATGAGTTTGCGATGCCGGTCACGACCCGGGATCTGCTGACCGCGCCGCAAGGCGAGATCACTGACGCCGGCGTCGCCGACAATATCGATGTCGCGATCCGCTATGTCGCCTCTTGGTTGGGCGGGCGCGGTGCAGTGCCGATCCGCAATCTGATGGAGGATGCGGCGACCGCCGAAATCGCCCGGGCCCAGCTCTGGCAGTGGCGCCGTTTCAACAAGTCCACCGCCGAGGGCACCGCCCTGACAGCGGCCACGCTCGAGGGCCAGATCGAAGCGACCTGCAAGGTGTTGCAAAACGAGGTTGCCGGCCAGACCGAGCTGCAGAACCAGATCCGTCAGGCGACGACCATCCTCCACGATCTCGTCCTATCGGAAGATTTCGTCGAATTCCTCACCCTGCCGGCCTATGACATCCTGACCGAGGGTCTGAAGAAATCGATGCGCCTCAAGGAGTTCGAGGACTGAGGTCTTCGCCTTCCAGACCCCAAAGAAAAGACCGGTTGCGAGCGTCGCAGCCGGTCTTTTCATGCACTCAAATGAATCTGCGGATCAGGAGCCGGTCTCCGTTGCCGGCATTACATAACCGCACATATCGGACAGTTTCCAGCCTTCGGCGGTCTGTTCGAAACGGCAGCTGAGATAATCGCGCATGGCGCTGCCATAGGGTGGCGGCGCATCGACCAGCGGGGTTTCTGCTGGCGGAGCGACGCGGCTGAAATTGGCCTGCGGGTAGACCAGAACCTGCCGGACGGTCTCCGTTGCGGCGACGCGCGGATCATCGATGATGCAGAGCGGCGGTTGGGACAACATGCCCACCAGCGTGCCCTCGGTCTGGCCCGGTGCACCCCAGACCCAGGCCCGCAGCAAAGGGTCGCGGCGAATGAACGCATTGCGCAGTGCGCTCGGCGCCAAGGTCTGGCTCACCGCGGTTTCATTATGGCTGATGATGGCAGCAAAGGCGGCCATCTCATGGGGCTGTGGCGCCCGGCAAGCGGGCACGGTCTCGGTGGCGCAGGCGGCCAGCAGGCTGGTCGCGGCAAGGCTCAGAACTACTACACGCTTCATCGGTTTTTCCGGTTCTCGATCAGGTCTTCAACAACGCTCGGGTCTGCGAGTGTAGACGTGTCACCGAGATTGCCAAACTGGTTCTCCGCGATCTTGCGCAAAATTCGCCGCATAATCTTGCCGGAACGGGTTTTCGGCAGGCCGGGGGCGAACTGGACCAGGTCCGGTGTCGCGATTGGTCCGATTTCCTGGCGCACCCATTGGCGCAGCATCTTGGCAGAATCCTCGGTCGGCACGATGCCGGCATTGAGCGTCACATAGCAGTAAATGCCTTGGCCCTTGATATCGTGCGGATAGCCGACAACGGCCGCTTCCGCGACATCACTATGGGCGACCAGCGCGCTTTCGATCTCGGCGGTGCCGAGCCGGTGACCGGAAACATTGATGACATCATCGACGCGGCCGGTGATCCACCAATAGCCGTCCTCATCGCGGCGGGCACCATCGCCGGTGAAGTAATTGCCGGGATAGGTAGTGAAATAGGTGTCGATGAAGCGCTGGTGATCGCCATAAATCGTCCGCGCTTGGCCGGGCCAGGAGCGTTTGATAATCAGATTGCCCTCGGCTGCGCCGGTATCGGGCAGGGGATCGCCCTCATTGCTGACCAGGGCGGGCACAATCCCAAACAGCGGTTTGGTCGCCGAGCCGGGCTTGAGGTCGGTCGCGCCGGGCAGGGGGGAGATCATGATGCCGCCGGTCTCGGTCTGCCACCAGGTATCGACCACCGGGCAGCGGCCATCGCCGACAACGCGGTGATACCAGGTCCAGGCCTCCGGATTGATCGGCTCACCAACCGAGCCGAGCAAACGAAGGGAGGCGCGCGAGGTGCGCTTCACCGGCTCATCGCCTTCGCGCATCAGGGCGCGGATCGCGGTCGGTGCGGTGTAGAAGATATTGACCTGGTGCTTGTCGATCACCTGCCAGAAACGGTCAGGCCCCGGCCAGGTCGGAATGCCCTCGAACATCAGCGTCGTGGCGCCATTGGCGAGCGGGCCGTAGAGGATATAGCTATGGCCGGTCACCCAACCGACATCGGCGGTACACCAGTAAATCTCGCCGCGTTTGTAATCGAACACATATTCATGCGTCATCGCAACCCAGAGCAGATAGCCGCCCGTGGTGTGCAATACGCCCTTGGGCTGGCCGGTTGAGCCGGAGGTGTAGAGGATGAAGAGCGGGTCCTCGGCATTCATCGGCTCGGGATCGCAAGTCGCCGCCTGCTCGCCGACGAGGTCGTGATACCAGACATCACGCGCCTCATCCCAACTGACCGGGCCGCCAGTCCGCTGAACAACCACGACATGCTTGACGCCGGGCGCGTGAAGCATCGCCCTGTCGACATTGGCCTTCAGCGGCGTCGGCTTGCCGCCGCGCACGCCTTCATCAGCCGTGATCACAATATCGCTGGCGCAATCCTTGATCCGTCCGGCCAAGGCTTCGGGCGAAAAGCCGCCAAACACAACAGAATGCACCGCGCCGATCCGGGCGCAGGCGAGCATCGCATAGGCCGCTTCCGGGATCATCGGCATATAGATGGTGACGCGGTCGCCCTTCTTGACGCCGAGCGATTTGAGGCCATTGGCAAAGCGGCAGACATGGTCATGCAGCTGGCGGTAGGTGATCTTGAGATCCGTGCCCGGATCATCGCCTTCCCAGATGATGGCCGTGTCGTTGGCGCGCTCGGGCAAATGCCGGTCGATGCAATTGGTGCTGACATTGAGCGTGCCGTCGGCGAACCAGCGGATATGCAGGTCATCCTTGTCCCAGGACACGTCCTCGATCTGCGTGAAGGGCGTCATCCAGTCCAAACGTTTGGCTTCCTCGCGCCAATAGGCGTCGGAATCCTCAATCGACTGGCGGTACATCGCCGCATAGCGCTCGGCGGTAACCAGGGCTGAGCGCTGGCTCACTTCGGTGACGGGAAACAGGGTTTGATCTTGGGACGACATGGCGGAACTCCAAGTTGTGCGACCGGGTGACAATCAGTTTAACCCATCGCGGCATTCTCGATAATCCCTGAGAACATCATGAAATCGAGGGTTTTGGGTTCAAATTCCGGGTGCGGTGCGCGCGTCGCGCATCAGGTGGCCGTTTCAGTTGGCGCTTCTGATCAGGCTTGCAGACCTTCGGCCCGGAGCGTTGTTGCCGGGTCGAGGGTGCGCATGGCGGCATATTGCGACAGGAAGACCTCGCCGCTGAGCTCATCGAGGAAGCCGGCCGCGCCGAGTCGGTCACTGACCGGGCCGATCACTTCGGACAGATGCAGTTTCACATCGGCATCCTGGAGGCGATGATTGATCGCGCGCAGGCTTTCCAGCGCGCTGGCATCGACGAAATTGACCGCCGGGAACATCAGCACGAAATCGGTGATGCCCTCATTATGGGCGATGATGTCGGCGACCAGCTCCTCGAGAAAGCGCGCATTGGCAAAATACAGCGCCCCGTCGACGCGCAGCGCGTAGACATGCGGTGAAATGACCACGTCATGCCGGTGCGGATTGCGGAAATGATGTGTGCCGGGAACCTGTCCGACCCGGGTCCAGTGCGGGCTCATCGTGCGCTGCAGGGCGGCGCCGACCGAGATGACCACGCCCAGTGTCAGTCCCAGCTCGACGCCGAGGAAAAGCACACCGAACAGGGTCAAAAATGCGGCCGCACCGTCGGCCGGCGCGTATTTCCAGGCTTTCCAGAGCCCGCCAAAATCGGCCAGCTTGGCGACCGCCACCAGAATGGTTGCCGCCAGGGTTGCCTTGGGCAGGAAGTGAAACAGCGGCGTTAAAAAGACGGCGACAGCCAGGATGATGACGGCGGTGAAGACACCCGCCAGCGGCGTCTGGGCCCCGGCGGCCTCATTGACCACTGAACGGGCGAAGCCGCCTGTCACCGGATAGCCGCCGGTCAGGGCTGCAGCGGCATTGGCTGCACCCAGTCCGATCAGTTCGCGATCCGGATTGACGCTCTCGCGCCGCCGCGCCGCCAGCGACTGGCCGACCGAGACGCTTTCGACAAAGCCGATCAGCGAGATCAGCGCTGCCGGCCCGATCAGGGCGCGCCAAATCGTCAGGTCGACCAGTGGGAGCTGGAAGGGCGGCAGGCCAGTCGGCAGGGTGCCGACCACGGCCAGTTCGGCACTGGTGTCGAGATGAAGTCCCCAGGCGATGGCCGTCGCGATCACGACGAGGGCGCCTGGCGCGGCGCGCGCGAGGCCTGTTGCCAAGCTGGGTTCGAGATTCAACCGGGTCAGCAGGCGCGGCAATACCGTGCGGCCCGCGACGAGGAAGACAATACTGCCAATGCCGATGACCAGCGCTGCCAGATTGATGGCGCTCATCTGCCCGCTCATCGACAAGATGAGTTCCGGCAAGGTCGCGCCGTGAGAGCTGATTCCGAGGATGTGCTTGGCTTGGCTGGCCATGATCAGCACAGTCGAAGCCGTGACGAAGGCGCCGACTACAGGCCGGCTGAGGAAGTTTGAGACACTGCCCAGCTTGAACAGGCCGAACAGCAGCAGGAAAAAGCTGGAGAGCGCGGCCAACGCCCCGGCGGCGGCCATTTGCTGGGCCGGATCGGTCAGGCCGAGATTGCCGATTGCGGCCGCCGTCATCAGCGAGACGACGGCGACGGGCCCGACTGCGAGCACCCGGCTCGAGCCGAACAGGGCATAGGCCAGCAGCGGCGCGATCGAGGCGTAGAGCCCCGCCTGGGCCGGCAGGCCGGCGAGCAGGGCGTAGGCGAGGCTTTGCGGGATCAGCAGGATCGCGGTGATCAGGCTGGCGAGCGCGTCCTCGCCGAAGGTGCGGCGGCTATAGCCCTCCAGCCATTGCAGGCCGGGCAGCACCCGTTTGGCGCGCTTGAACAATTCAGACTGCATCGAGCGGGATTTTCAGATAGCGGCGGCCATTGGCGGCCGGCTCGGGCAAATGCCCGGCGCGCATATTGACCTGAACCGAAGGCAGGATCAGCGTCGGCATCGACAGGGTCGCATCGCGCGTTGTGCGCATCTCGACGAATTCGGCCTCACTCGTGCCGGCCTTGAGATGGATATTCGTCGCCTTTTGTTCCCCCACCGTGCTTTCCCACTGATAATGCTCGCGGCCCGGCGCCATGTAATCATGGCACATGAAGAGCCGCGTCGCGTCGGGCAGGGCGTAGATTTTCTGGATCGAGTGGTAGAGCGTCGCCGCATCGCCGCCCGGGAAGTCACAGCGCGCGGTGCCGAAATCGGGCATGAAAAGCGTGTCGCCGACAAAGCCGGCATCGCCGATATGATAGACCTGACAGGCCGGCGTATGCCCCGGCGTCCAGATCGCCTCGGCCTCGATCTCGCCAATCAGGAAGCGCTCGCCATCCTCGAACAAATGATCGAATTGCGAGCCGTCATGGGCGAAGTCCGGCCCGGCATCGAAGATCTCGCCAAACACGTCCTGCACTTGGCTGACATGATTGCCGATCCCGATCTTGCCGCCGAGCCTGTCCTTGAGATAAGGCGCGGCCGAGAGATGATCGGCATGGACATGGGTTTCCAGTATCCAGTCCACCGAAAGCCCCTCAGCGCGCACGAAACCGATCAGCGCATCGGCAGACTGGGTGTGGGTGCGCCCCGAGGTCGGGCAATAATTGAGCACCGAGTCGATAATCGCAGCACGCTTTGTTTGCGCATCCCAAACGACATAGCTGACGGTAAACGTGTCCGGCTCGAAGAAGGATTTGATCTCGGGCATGCGCTTCATCGATAGGCTCCTGGGACGCGGCTCTGTGAGTTAGTCTGTAGGCCATATCGCTGCGCTGCAAAACTGCCCAGATGCGTCGGGCCAGAATTCCCCCGTCTCAAGCCCGCGCAATCCCTGCATTTGCCCCATTGTGTTAGCGCGCTAACACGCTATACCGCCGCTCAGGAGGACGATCCATGAGCGACGAGACACCTGACGACCGCCGCAGCACACAGCCGGACCTGGGTCCGCTGTGTTCCGCATTGCGCGCGATCCGGACCGAAGCCGAGGGCGAACGCTTCCTGCGCGATCTGCTGACGCCGGGTGAAATGAAAACCCTGACCGAGCGCTGGCGCGTTGCCGGCCTGCTGGCCGAGGGTGGTCATTCCTACCGCGAAATATCTGAGATGACCGGGGCTAGCACGACCACCGTCACCCGCGTCTCGCGCTTTCTCACCCAGGAGCCTTGGCAGGGCTATCGCCTGGTCCTCAACCGTCTCAAGGACAGCCCATCATGACCCGTCTGCGTATCGCCGTTCAAAGCAAGGGACGTCTCTCGGAAGGCGGCATGGATCTGCTCAAGCGTTGCGGCCTGCGCTTCGCTTATGGCCGCGACAAGCTGCACCAGCGGGCCGAAAACATGCCGGTCGATCTGATGCTGGTGCGCGATGACGATATCCCGAACTTCGTCGCCAGCGGCGCTTGTGATTACGGCATTGTCGGCGAAAATGTGCTGCGCGAGGAACAGCTTGCCGGTGGCCGCACCAGCGAACTGGAAATCGCGCTGCGGCTCGGATTCGCCTCGTGCCGCCTCAAACTGGCAGTCCCGGTCGAGGGCGAAATTCGCACGCTCGCTGATCTGCAGGGCAAGGCCATCGCCACCTCTTATCCGGGCATCACCAAAGCCTATCTCGCGACACGCGGTATCGATGTCGAGATCGTCGAAATGCGCGGCTCGGTCGAAGTCGCGCCGCGCCTGCACATTGCCGATGCGATCTGCGATCTGGTGTCCTCCGGTGCGACCCTGCAGGCCAATGGTCTTAAGGCGTTACAGACCGTGTTCGAGAGCGAGGCCGTGCTGATCCGGCGCAAGGGCGAGCGCCCACCGGAGATGGAGACTATCGCCCGCATCCTGATGCGCCGCGCCGAGGGGGTGATTGCCTCCTCGCAGACCAAATACATCATGCTCAACGCGCCGAAAGACCGGCTCGACGCCATCCGCGCGCTCCTGCCCGGCGCCGACGCTCCGACCATTGCCCAGGTCGCGGGCCGCGATGATGTTGTGGCGCTGCACGCGGTCTGCCGTGAGCGCGTGTTCTGGGAAACGCTGGAAGCGCTGGAAGCCCAGGGCGCACGCGCCATTCTGGTCCTGCCCATCGAAAAAATGCTGGCCTGATATGATGCTTGAAACCCTCAACTGGTCCGGGGCCGATGCCGGTGCGCGCCGCACCGCCCTTCAGCGGCCCGAAGCGACCAATACGGCCGCCGCGGCCGCGCGCGAGATCGTTGATGCCATTTATGCCGGTGGCGACAAGGCCGTGCGCGATTATGCGGCGCGGCTTGATGGTTATGCGCCCACGGATTTCCGCGTGGATGCCGCCAGTATCGCAAAGGCGAGGGCCGCGCTCGACGAGGCCGATGCCGAAGCCATTCTCGCCGCCGCCGACGCTGTGCGCCGTTTTCACGTCCGTCAGGGTTATGGCAGCTATAGCGTCGAGACTTGGCCCGGCGTTACCGCCTCGCGCCGTGCGACGCCGGTCGATGTCGCAGCGCTTTACGTGCCCGCGGGCAGTGCACCGCTGGTCTCGACCCTGATCATGCTGGCGATCCCGGCCCAGCTGGCCGGTGTGCCGCGTGTTGTTGTGGTGGCACCGCCTGCGGGGCCTGAAGGTGTTGATCCCGTCCTGCTCGCCGCCGCCAGCCTGCTCGGGCTCGATGAGATCTATGCCATCGGCGGGGCCCAGGCCGTCGCGGCTCTGGCCACCGGCTCGGCCGGCCTGCCGCGCGCTGACAAGATTTTCGGACCGGGCAATGCTTATGTCGCCGCCGCCAAGGCCTATGTCGCCAGCCTGCCCGGTGGACCGGCCGTCGATCTACCGGCCGGGCCGAGCGAGGTGATGGTGATCGCCGACGCCAATGCCGACGCGAATTTCGTTGCCAGTGATCTGCTCAGCCAGGCCGAACACGACCCGTCGGCGCAGGTGATGCTGGTCTGTTTCGATTCCGCCACGCGCGAGCGCATCCTCGCCGTCGTTGAAGAACAGCTCGCAGTGCTTCCACGCGCCGATATCGCGCGCCAGTCCATGCGCCACTCGCGCGCCATTCTGTGCGCCAGCATCGATAAGGCGGCCGAGATCGCCAATGCCTACGCGCCGGAACACTTGATCCTGCAGCTCGGCGAGGCGGAAGCGCTGGTGAGCCGCGTACGTCATGCCGGCTCGATCTTCGTTGGCGCCTGGGCACCGGAAGCCGCCGGCGATTACGCTGCCGGACCCAATCACACCCTGCCCACCGGCGGCGCGGCGCGGGCGCATGGCGGCGTCACGGTCGAGGCCTTCCAGAAGACCACCACGATATTGCGCGCCAGCAAGGCCGGCGCTGCGGCGATGGCACCGACGGTCGAGCGGCTGGCGGCCCTGGAAGGGCTGGCCGGGCATGAACACGCGATGCGGCTGCGGCGTGTCTGGGCCGAGGCCTGGCCCGATGATGTGTCCGGCCCGCGTCTGCGCACCAGCGCCAAGCGTCGCAAGACCAAGGAGACCGATATCACCGTCTTCCTCGATCTTGATCGCGACGGGCCGAGCACGATTGCGACCGGGATTGGCTATTTCGACCACATGCTCGACCAGATCGCCCGCCATGCCGGCATCGCCGTCACTATCGATGCGACCGGTGATCTGGAGATTGATGCCCATCACACGATCGAGGATGTCTGCCTGACGCTCGGCGAAGCCCTGCACGAAGCGCTCGGCGACAAGCGCGGCATTGCCCGCTTCGGCTTCGAATTGCCGATGGACGAGACACGGGCCGGGGTCTGGATCGATCTCTCCGGCCGCCCCTTTGCCAAGTTCGAGGGCCAAATCCCCGGCGAACGCGTCGGCGACTTCCCGGTCGAGATGGTGCCGCACGCGTTTCGCTCGCTGGCGGAATCGATGAAGGCGGCGATCCATGTCCGCGTCGAGGGCGAGAATGCCCACCACATGGTCGAGGGCGCGTTCAAGGCGTTTGGCCGGGCGCTGCGTCAGGCAGTGCGGATCGAGAGCGAGCGCCTGCCATCGACCAAGGAATTCCTCGAATGAGGATCGGCGTCATCGATACCGGTTGCGCCAATCTCGCTTCGGTGCGCTTCGCACTGGAACGGGCGGGGCTCGACCATGTCGCTGCCGCAAAACCGTCCGGACTGGGCGATTGCGATCGCCTCATCCTGCCCGGCGTTGGCTCGGCAGCACCGGCGATGGCCCGCCTCGCGGGTCGCGGCTGGAGCGAGCTCTTGCGCGGCGATGACCGACCCTTGCTCGGTATATGTCTGGGCATGCAGCTCCTGTTTGACCGCTCCGACGAGGGCGGCGTCGACGGGCTCGGCCTGATTGGCGGCGATATCGTCCGCCTGCCACAGTCTGCCGATCTGGTCTGGCCGCATATGGGCTGGAATGAGCTGGAAGCACTTGATGCCGACGAGCCGCTGCTTGCCGGTATCGCGCCGGGCAGCCATGCCTATTTCGTGCACGGCTATTACGCCGCGCCGGGCCCGGCCACGCGCGCGACCTGTGACTACGGCACGCCGGTCTCCGCCCTGGTCCGCCAGGGCCATGTCGCCGGCTGCCAGTTTCACCCCGAACGCTCCGGCGTTGCCGGTGCCCGCATTCTGGCCAATTTCGCGGGAGCCAGGTCATGATCCTCTATCCTGCGATTGATTTGCTCGAAGGTCGTGTCGTGCGCCTGCACAAGGGCGCTTTCGATGCGGTCACCGATTATGGCGGCGATCCGGTCGCTGTCGCTGAAGCCTTCGGTGAGGCCGGCGCGAGCTGGGTCCATGTCGTCGATCTCGCCGGAGCGCGAGACGGCGCCCGCCGCCAGACCGAGACGATCCGCGCCATCTGCCAGACCGGGCTGCGGGTGCAGACCGGCGGCGGCGTGCGTTCGGCTGAGGATGTCGAGAGCCTGCTGGCGATCGGGGTCGCGCGCGTCATCATTGGCTCGCTGGCCGTCACCAATGCGCCGCTGGTGCGCGCGTGGATCGAGCAATACGGCGCCCAAAGCATCACGCTCGCCCTCGACGTCAAACGCCTCGGCGGCGTCTACCGTCCTGCGCTGCAAGGTTGGACCGACATGATGATGACGACCTTGCCCGAAGTGATCGCCGCCTATGAGGGCTGCGGCCTGCAGCACGCTTTGGTCACCGATATCAGCCGCGATGGCGATTTGTCCGGGCCCAATCTGGCGCTTTATCGCGACCTGCGTCAGCGCCACCCACAGATCGACTGGCAGGCCTCCGGCGGCGTCTCATCGCTCGCCGACCTGGATGCCGTGCGCGAGCTTGGCATGGCCGGCGCGATCACCGGCAAGGCGCTCTATGAGGGCATTTTCACGCTGGAAGAGGCGCTGGCATGCTCGCAAGACGGATAATTCCCTGCCTCGATGTACGCGATGGCCGCGTGGTGAAAGGCGTGCGCTTTCGCGATCACGTGGATGTTGGCGGCATTGTCGATCTGGCGCGGCGCTATGCGGCGGAAGGGGCGGACGAGCTGGTCTTCTACGATATCGCGGCCAGCACACGTGGGGCCACGGTCGAGCCGGCTTGGGTCACCGCCGTGGCGCGCGAGCTGGACATTCCCTTCTGCGTCGCTGGCGGTATCCGTACCGTCGATGATGCGCGCGCGCGCCTGTTTGCCGGCGCTGACAAGATCTCGGTTAATTCGCCTGCGCTGGAAAATCCGGGCCTGATCGATGCGCTGGCAGCTGAATTTGGCTGCCAGTGCGTTGTACTGGGCGTCGATAGCCGCCGGATTGAGGGTGAGTGGCGGGTGCATCAATATACTGGCGATCCCGACAAGACGCAGATCTCGCAGCGCCTGACGCTGGAATGGATCGCCGAGGCCATCGCGCGCGGGGCCGGCGAGGTGGTGCTCAATTGCATGGACCGGGACGGGGTGCGCGATGGTTATGATATCGAACAGCTTGCCGCCGCGCGGGCGGTGTGTTCCACACCTTTGATTGCCTCAGGCGGCGCGGGCAGTAAAGAAGACTTCAAATCCGTCTTTAAAGACGCCAAAGTCGATGGCGCGCTGGCGGCCAGCGTGTTTCACAAACGGGTCTTCGGAATTGGCGAATTGAAAGCCAATCTCAGCCAATACGGTATCAGGGTTAGGACATGATCGATACGAACGCCATCGATTGGGCCAAGGGTGACGGGCTGATACCGGCCATCATCCAGGACGTCGCCACGCGTCAGGTCCTGATGCTGGGCTATATGAATGCGGAAGCTTTGCAGCTGACGCAGGAGAGTGGAAAAGTCCATTTTTTCAGCCGCTCCCGTCAATCTCTTTGGAAAAAGGGTGAAACGTCCGGCCTCAGCTTCAAGCTGATCAATATCGCGCTTGATTGTGACCAGGACACTTTGCTGGTTGAGGTCAAACCGAAGGGAGCTGCCTGTCATAATGGCACCGTGAGCTGTTTCGGCGACGATCCGGGTCCGGGGTTGGGCTTCCTGGCGCATCTCCGGGCGATCATCAAGAAGCGCAAGAAGGACAAGCCGAAAGGCTCCTATGTCGGCTCCCTGATGGCGCGTGCCCCGAAGCGCCCGGCCCAGAAAGTCGGCGAAGAAGCCGTTGAAGTCGCGCTCGCCGCCGTCTCGGAAAGCCGCACGGCTGTCGCCGAAGAATCGGCGGATCTCATCTTCCACCTGCTGGTGCTGCTGGAATCGCGCGATCTCGGCCTTGAGGATGTGGTCGCCGTGCTGCGCAAACGTCACGCGGTGCGCGCCGCGCAATAGCGTTTGGGGCCGGCCGCTGGCCGATCAGGGCTATTGTCCGGGCGACGGGCGCGCTATCGTGCTGCGATCAGTCTTGGCGCCTGCTTGGTGGCCAGCACGCTCCGGGGGAAAACCATGAAACATCTGCTGCTTGCCGGCCTCGCTGGCCTTGTCCTGACGGCCTGCGGCCAGGCCCAGGATTATTTCCCCGCCGCTGGTGATAGTGACTGGGAACGCCGCGATCCGGCGACGCTCGGCTTTGATGTCCCTGCACTCGAGGCCGCGATTGATTTCGCCGTCACGCATGAGACCCGCGCTCCGCAGGCTTGGGGCGAGGGGATTGATGCGCGCGATCTGGAGGTGATGGTGCCGCTGACCTGGGCCTATGAGCCGTTTTCAAGCCCGGTCGGCGAATTGCGCCCGCGCGGCGGCCCAGCCGGCATCATCATTCGCCAGGGCTATATCGTCGCCGAGTGGGGTGATCTGGACCGGGTCGATATGACGTTCTCGATCTCCAAATCCTTCCTGAGCCATGTGGTGGGCCTCGCCGTCGATGATGGCCTGATCGCCGATATCAATGATCCCGTTTCCGATTACCTCGACGATCCTCTCTTCCATACCGATCACAATACGCCGATCAGCTGGGACCAGATGCTGCGCCAGACCTCGGGCTGGTCGGGCACGCTCTGGGATAAGCCGGACTGGGCCGACCGTCCCTCGCGCGACAATCCCGCCAGCGATCTTGTCGCCGGACCGCCCGTGCCCGGCGCGGCTTGGGAATATAATGATGTCCGCGTCAATGCGCTGGCCCTCGCTGCCTTGCATGTTTGGCACGAACCGCTGGCACAGGTGCTCGACGAGCGGATCATGACGCCAATCGGCTCATCCGGCACTTGGGAGTGGCAGGGCTACAAGAATAGCTGGGTCGCGCTGGATGAGGACGAGGATGAGGCGCTGTACTGGTCAGTCTCCGGCGGCGGCCATTGGGGCGGCGGCATGATGCTCTCCGCCTATGACCAGGCCCGTTTCGGCCTGCTCGGCCTCAATCGCGGCAATTGGAATGGCACGCAATTGCTGTCCGACGCCTGGTATGAGCGTTCACTGACCCCGACCGATGTCGCGCCCTTCTACGGCATGATGAATTTCTTCCTCAACCGCCCCGATGTCGAAGGCGCAGCGATCTCGGTGCCGTCAGCTCCGGCATCCAGCTTTGCCTATCTCGGGGCCGGCGCCAATATGATCTATATCGACCCGGAGCATGACATCGTCGCCGTCGTGCGCTGGATCGATAGTGGCGAGCGCAATGGGTTTATCGAACGGCTGATGACGGCGGTGGCGGAGTAGGGCCGGCCTACTTCTCCGCCTTCCCCTTGCCGCCACGCGGCTTCTTCTGGCGCGACAACCGTTCGGTGATGAGCGCGATGGGCAGATCGCTGACGGCTTTCAGCCCGGCAATGCTCGATGCCGTCTGGACGCCGCGCCAGATGCCCATCATCAGCTCCTGGCGCATGCGGACATGGCCGCCCAGCGAGGGTTCCTCGATCTGGTCGAGCCGGGTCAGCGACCACAGGCCGATCACGGTGGCGGCGAGGAAGTAGAAATCCCAACGCGTGACGTCGAAGGCATGAATGGCGGTATCACCGCCCGGCGCGCTCCAATTGACGGTCAGCGAAAACTCGTAATTGGCCAACACATCGGCATAGAGCCCGCCAATGATCGGCGCGGTGCCGGCCGCAATCGCGGTGAAGGCGGCCACCAGGGCGAGATGGCGCGTCGCTCCGGTGCTCGGCGACAAGGCATTGGCCATATTGCCTGAAGCCAGCGTGACACCAGCGGTCGCGATACCGGTCAGGATATGGATGCCGACCAGCAGAGGGATGGTGAAATAATGCCGCTCCGGCAGGCTGGTGAAGGTCCAGGCGAAGATGCAGGCGATGAAGAGCGGCGCAGCAAATTGCAAGACCCGCTTGTTGGAATAGCGGTCGGCGAGCGTCCCGAATGTCCCGGTCACCAGCGCATTGGCGCCTTGGCTGAGCGCGGTCAGCAGCATCACCGTCGTCAAATCCAGCTGGAGCTGGCGCAGCATCTGCACCGCAAAGAAGGGCGCCGCCAGATTGCTGGCGAAATTCCACGAGAACAGGAAGGTGACCAGCCGGCGGAAATTCTTTTCCTTCAGCGGCGAGAACAGACTGGTCTTGTGGTCGGTGGGCTCGGCGGGTGGCAGCGGTGTCGGTTCGGGGATCTGCGCCATGGCGAAGGTCTCCAGCATGCCGCTCAGCGTCGCCAGCACCAGCAGGGCGGCATAGGCGTAGATCTCGGGCATGCCGGTGAGGCCGGTCCAGTGATCAACGAAGAACCCGCCCGCGAGCGCCGCCATCGCCGCCATGATTGTCATCCAGGTCAGGCGCTGGGCCGAGAACATGCCGCGACGTTCCGGTGGCAGGAAATCACGCACCCAACTATTCCAAGCGCAGCCGGCCAGCGCGCCGAGCACATAGCGGACCGCGAACGCGACCACGAGCAGGAGCAGCGCCATCGAGCCGGGATGGATCAGGGCTGCAGCTGCCGCGGCAAGCAGGAGCAGACGGCTCGCCAGCGTCATCGACACCGCCATCAACCGGCGGCTGGCGATCCGCTCGACCAGATAGACCGCCGGCAATTGCGCCAGCTGGGTCAGCGACGGGATCGAGGCGAGCACACCGATCACCAAATTGGAGGCACCGAGATTGAGCGCATAGGCGGTGAGGAAGACGCCAATCGACAGCGTTTCCATGATCTTGAAGAACATGCCATTGCGCACATACCATTTCAGACCCGCCTCGCGGTCTGCATCGGTCAATTGCGATGTCGGGAACATCGGTTCGTCCTTGGCGCTCGGCCGTTTGGCAGGCTTTCCCGGTGACGGGCGGGCAGCTGCAAAGCGGGACAAGCCGCATAGCATTATCATGCGGGCAAAGCATCCGATTTGACACCGACCCCGGGTATGGGCCCGCGCGCGGGTTTTGGCCTTGGATCATCGCAGAATCAGGCCTCAATGCAGCGCAAGTGGACGCCGTGACGCAAAATTGGAGCACTTTGGAGTGTTAAGCCTTTTCTCCGATATCGCCCAAGCGCTGGGCCTGGCGATCGATGCTGCCCTGTTGAAGCGCGCGGCATTCGCCTATCTCGCGAGCCATCCCTCCATCGCCCTGGCGGCGCTGGCCGTGCCCTTGATCGCCGGGGCGTCTGAAATGCTCGGCAAGGCTTATGTGCTGGCGGCGCAAAAAGTTGGCCATTGGCGCCTGATCGCCAGCCTCGCCCTGACCGGGCTCGTCTATCTGCTCGGCGTCGTGATCTGGGGCATCAGCGCGCATTTCCTGCTGGGCCTGGGCAGCCATCTGGCGGTGTCCGAGACGGTTCTGGCCGGCACGATTGCCCTGGGCTATGCGCCGCGGCTTTTGAGCGTGCTGACGGTGGCGCCCTATTATGGCGAATTCCTCGACCGGGCGCTGGATGCCTGGACCTTTGTCTGCATCGGTTGGGGTTTTTGGGTCGTGATCGGCGGACCGATTATTCTGGTCATCCTGTGTGCGGGTGCCGGCTGGCTGGTTTCTGCCGGCGTTCGCCATTTCGGCGGCCGGATGAGTGAACCCCTGCTGCGCCGCTTGCGTCTGGTGACACCGGGAGGTGGCCATGTTTGAGGTCGCGCTCGGCTGGCTGCTCCTGACCGGCTTTATCGCCTTCGTCCTGGCGGGCACGCTGGCGCCGCTCGAGACCCTGTTCTGGTGGTCGCGGCACACCGATACCGATCTCGATCCGGCCTTGGCGCCTGCGAGTGTCCCGGCTGTGAGTTCGGGTGACTTCATTGTCTATCTCGGCGGGATTGACCGCATCAGCGGCACGTCCAATTCCGGCCGCGAGCGACGCTTTCTGGACGCGCTGCGCAAGGGGGCCCCCGACGCGGTGCTGGTCGACACGGTCTTTCCCTACGCTGCCTCTGGCAACCCGCTGCTGCACGGACCGCGCGTGTTCAGCCGGGTCTGGCGCGCGCTCGATGCCGCACCGGCACAGCAGCGCCGGCCCTTGCTGGCCAATCTGGTCAACGCGCGCAATTTCTTTCAGGTGCTGGTCTCGGCCGACCGGCGCTATGGGCCGGTGTTCAATCTGGCGATTGCCGGTCTGATCGAAGACAGTCTGCGCGCCGCCGGCTGGCAGCCGCGCAGCGGTGCCCGGCTGACCCTGATCGGGTTGAGCGGCGGGGCCCAGATGGCGGCCGGTGCCGCCGATGATCTGGCCGACATCTTCGATGGCCCGATCCAGCTGATCTCGATCGGTGGTGTCATCGCCTCGACGCCGGGCCTGAACCGGCTGGCCCGCATCCATCATCTCGCCGGCAGCGCGGACCGGGTCGAGGCGGCCGGCGTGCTGGCCTTTCCCGCCCGCTGGCCGATCGCGGCCGGATCGGAATGGGCGGTTGCGCGCCAGTCCGGCCGCCTCCAGCGCATCGCGCTGCCGGGTGTCACCCATAACGGTCCGCGCGGCTATTTCGGTGAAGCCCGGCAGGGTGATCATCTGCAATGGCAGGAAACAGTGGCGATTGTGCTCGATTGCATCGCGGGCTTCGGGCCCGGGACGGGCAGCAAATCGTCAGGCTAACCCGCCGGTGCGAAGCGCTCGGTCATCACATGGCGGTCGCCCGGATGGGTCAGGCGGGCAAAGGTGACGACGGCCTCGTTCTGAAAAGTGCGCCGCTCCAGCACGAGACAGGCATCGCCGCGCCTGATTTCGAGCAACCCGGCCAGGCGGGCATCGGCATTGATCGCCAGAACCGTGTGTTCGGCGGCGGTCCAGGGTGTCGCTGACAACAGCCAGGCACCCGGTGCTGTGGCGCGGAAATCCTGGTCGGCGGCCGACGGCAGCAGCGCCAGATTGATCCAGCGTTCTTCCAGTTCGATCACATCGCCATCGGCGGTGTGGCGGCAGACCAGATGTTGCAGGGGCGCGCCGGTCGCCACCTGCATCTGGGCGGCTCGCTCGGGGCTGGCGGCGACGGTCTGGTCGGTGAGGCATTGATAGCCATAGACCTGGCCGCGCGCCGGGATCGCGGTCGACATGTCGACAATTTCCAGCATCGCCGCCGGCGAGGGTGGCTGGGCGACGAAACTGCCGGCGCGGCGCCGGCGCACGATCAGCCCGTCCTCGGTTAGTCCACGCAGCGCGCGATTGACGGTCATCCTTGCGGTGCCGAAATGTGCCGCCAGCTCGGCTTCGGCCGGAATGCGATGACGCGGCGGCCAGATGCCAGCGCGGATATTGCCCAGGATCGCGCGCCGGATCTGGTCATAGACCGGGCCAGAGCCGTCGAGGCAGAGATCGCCGGCCCATTCGCTCATCGGTCAATCGCCGCGCGGATATCGAGCATGGCGGTGCGATAGGCGGCTTCGATGCGGTCGCGGGTGAGGGCGCGGCCCTCGTGCACGACGCATTGGCCGCCGACATAGACCTCGCGCACCAGACGGCTATCGCCGCAGAACAGCCAGCTGTCGAGGCGTGCATCTTCCGCCCGCCCGACCAGGGTCGGGTGCTGGTCGTCGAGAATGACGAAATCGGCGCGTCGGCCGGTCTCGATCCGCCCGGACGGTTGCTGCAGGGCCTGGTTACTGCCGGCCAGGGCGGCGTCAAACAGGCGGCGGCCAGTGCTGCCGCCGGGCGGGGCGAGCACATTGCGCCGCTGCGCCTGCAGTCGCTGGCCATATTCCAGCAGGCGGAGATCTTCAGCCAGATCGATCCGGATATGGCTGTCCGAGCCAATGCCGATGCGGCCACCGGCGGCCAGATAGGTACTGGCATTGAAGAAGCCGTCGCCGAGATTGCCCTCGGTCAGCGGACACAGGCCGGCGACCGCGCCGGAGGCCGCCAGCATCGCCGTCTCGGCCTCGCTCATATGGGTCGCGTGAATCAGGCACCAGCGTTGATCGACGTCCTGCGTGCCGAACAGATATTGGACCGGGCGTTGGCCGGTTGCGGCAAGGCAATCATCGACCTCTTTTTGCTGTTCGGCGGCGTGGATATGGATCGGCCCCCCCTCGCTCAATGGCAATATGGAGGTGATCTCCGAGGCCGAGGCCGCGCGCAGCGAGTGCGGCGCGAGGCCGAGCACGGCGTGATCAATCGTGTCCATATGACGCTTGGCCGAGACGACCAGGTCGGCGAAATTGTCGAGCGTATTGATGAATCGGCGTTGGCCCGGGCTGGGCGGCATGTCGCCGAAATTGGAATGGCGGTAGAGCACGGGCAACAGGGTGAGGGCGATCCCGGTCGCGCCAGCTGCGGCGCAGATCCGGCCGGCCATTTCGCCGATATCATTATAGGGGTGCCCGCTTTCGTCATGATGCAGATAATGGAATTCGCCGACCGAGGTGAATCCGGTCTCCAGCATCTCGCAATAGACCAGCGCCGCAATCGCCTCGACATGGTCGGGGGTGAGATTGTCGTTGAAGGCATACATGATCTGGCGCCAGGACCAGAAACTGTCCTCGCCCGGCCCACGTCGCTCCGACAGCCCCGCCATGCCGCGCTGGAAGGCGTGGGAGTGGACATTGGCCATGCCGGGCAGTGCGACGCCCAGCCGGACCGCTTCGGGACCATGCGGCGTGTCAGGGCTGATACTGGCGATCAAGCCATTGGCGTCGACCGTGATGGCAACATTGCGGGCCCAGCCCTCGGGCAGGAGAATTTCGGCGAAGTGAAATTCGGACATTGGCAGGCCTCCCGGCTGGACAGACTCATGTGCGCAATTTAATTGTATAGACAATTAGGCGAGATTGAAGGGCCATTCAATGCGTTTCGACCGATTGCTGACCGATGCGAGGCTCGCCACCATGGTGCCGGGGGCTGTGCCCTACGGCGCTTTGCTCGATGCCGCGATCGGGATTCGCGATGGTCGCATCGCCTGGATCGGGCCGATGTCGGAGGTGCCCGAAACGGCGCTGCAAACCGATAGCGTCAAGGGCCGCTGGGTCACACCGGCCCTGGTCGATTGCCATACGCATCTGGTGTTTGCCGGCGACCGCTCCGACGAGTTCGAACGCCGCCTCGCTGGCGAAACCTATGCCGAGATCTCCAGATCCGGCGGCGGTATCCGCAAGACCGTCGAGGCGACGCGCAAGGCCGGTGCGGCCGAGCTCGCTGGCGGTGCCTTGTCGCGGCTTGATGCGCTCTCGGCCGAGGGTGTCGGCACAATCGAGATCAAGTCGGGTTATGGCCTGACCTATGAGAGCGAGCTGGCCATACTCAAGGCGGCGCGGTCGCTCGGACTGGTCTCGGGCCTGCGCGTCTCGACCACCTTGCTGGCCGCCCATTCCATCCCGCCCGAATATGAAGGCCGCTCCGGCGCCTATATCGACGAGGTCTGCATTCCGCTGATCCGCGAGGCGGCGCGCGAAGGCTTGGCCGATGCGGTGGACGCCTATTGCGAGACGATTGCCTTTTCGCCGGAAGAAATCCGCCGTCTTTTCATCGCCGCCAAGGCCGCCGGCCTGCCGGTCAAACTGCATGCCGATCAACTCTCCGACACCGGCGGTGCGAAGCTTGTCGCCGAATTCGACGGGCTGTCGGCCGACCATCTCGAATTCACCAATCCTGCCGGGATCAAGGCGATGGCGAAGGCCGGCACGGTCGCCGTGTTGCTGCCCGGCGCCTATTACGGCATTGGCGAAACCCAAAAACCGCCGGTCGCGGCGCTGCGCAAGGCGGGCGTGCCGCTGGCGGTGGCGACCGATGCCAATCCGGGCACATCGCCGATGGTGTCCTTGCTGACGTCGGCCAATATGGCGTGCAACCTGTTTGGACTGACCGTCGAGGAAGCGCTGGCGGGCATCACCCGCGAAGGCGCCCGGGCGCTGGGTCTGGCCAGTGATATCGGGACGCTCGAAACCGGCAAACGCGCCGATCTGGCGATCTGGGATGTCGAGCGTCCGGCAGAAATTATTCAATGGATCGGTTTGCGGCCGCTGCATGGCCGCATCCTCGGAGGAGAATGGCTTTGAGTGCGATCATCATCAGACCGGGCCAAATGGCGCTCGCCGACTGGCAGTCCATTTATCGCGGCGCTGCCGCCCGCATTGACCCCAACGCCAAGGGCGCGGTCGATGCCGCGGCCCGAACCGTCGAGGAATTGATTGCTTCGGGCAGGGCGGTCTATGGCCTCAATACCGGTTTCGGCAAGCTGGCCCAGACCCGTATTGCCCAGGACGAACTGGCGACGCTGCAGGAACGTCTGGTGCTCTCGCATGCCGCCGGGATTGGCGATGCGCTGCCGGCCAATATCGTGCGCCTGATCCTGGCCCTGAAGATCGCCAGCCTTGGACGCGGCGCGTCCGGCTTGCGCTGGTCGACGTTGAAGTCACTCGAAGACCTGCTGACCCATGACGTCTTGCCGGTGATACCGGCCCAGGGCTCCGTCGGGGCGTCCGGCGATCTGGCCCCGCTCGCGCATATGAGCGCGGCCCTGATCGGTCATGGCGAGGCTTTCTGGCGCGGCGAACGCCTGCCCGCTGCCGAAGCGCTCAAGCGCGCCGGTCTCAAGCCGGTCAAGCTTGGCCCGAAAGAGGGTCTGGCCCTGCTCAACGGCACCCAGACCTCGACCGCTCTGGCGCTCGCGGCGCTGTTCGGCATCGAGGCTGGCTTCAAGGCGGCGCTGGTCTCGGGCGCGATGAGTCTCGACGCCGCCAAGGGCTCGATTGCCCCGTTTGACCCCCGCATCCATGACCTGCGCGGCCATCAGGGCCAGATCGATGCCGCCGCCGCCCTGCGCAGTCTCGCCGAAGGCAGCGCGATCCTCGCCAGCCATGCGGTGTGCGAGAAAATCCAGGATCCGTATTGCCTGCGCTGCCAGCCACAGGTGATGGGCGCCGTGCTCGATCTGCTGCGTCAGGCCGCACGCACGCTCGAGATCGAAGCCAATGCCGTCACCGACAATCCGCTGATCTTCACAGATACCGGCGAAGCGATCTCCGGCGGCAACTTCCATGCTGAACCGGTCGCTTTTGCTGCGGATCAACTGGCCATGGCCGCCTGTGAGATCGGCTCGATCTGTGAGCGGCGCATCGCGCTTTTGACCGATCCGGCCGTCAGCGGCCTGCCGGCTTTCCTGTCACCGAAACCGGGGATCAATTCCGGCTTCATGATCGCCCATGTCACCGCCGCCGCTTTGGTCTCGGAGAACAAGCAGAAAGCCTATCCCGCCAGCGTCGATTCCATCCCCACCAGTGCCAATCAGGAAGACCATGTCTCGATGGCGACGCATGGCGCCGTCCGATCGTTGAAAATGGCGGAAAACCTCCACGCCGTGGTCGGGATCGAATTGCTTTGCGCTGCCCAGGGCACGGATTTCCATGCCCCTGACCGTTCCTCGGCCCGCATCGAGGCGGCCAAGACGGTGTTGCGCCGGGATGTGGCGCCCTATGGCGATGATCGCTATTTTGCGACAGACATCGCCGCGGCGCGCGATCTGGTCGCCTCTGGCGGGCTGGTCACAGCCGCCGGTGATTTGCCCGGAGTCATTTGATGGACGTGTATACGCTTGCAGCCGGCACCAGCCCGCTGGTTGTTTCAATGCCGCATTCCGGGCTTGCCCTGAGCCCCGGTCTGGCCGAACGGCTGACGCCGGCCGCCTCGGGCCTGCCGGACACTGATTGGCATGTGCCGCAGCTCTATGACTTCCTCGACGGCCTCGGCGTCGCGACGATCCGCGCGAACTATTCGCGCTATGTCATTGATCTCAATCGGGCACCGAACAATACCTCGCTCTATCCCGGCCAGGCGACGACGGATCTGGTGCCGTTGACCCTCTTTGATGGCTCACCCGTTTATCGCGACGGCCAGGAGCCCGACGAAGACGAGCTGGAAGCGCGCCGTACCGATTATCACGACCCCTATCACAAGGCCTTGACCGAGCTTCTGGTCGAGACCCGGATGGAGCATGGCTTTGCCCTCTTGTGGGATGCCCATTCGATCACCGATGAAGTGCCGCGCCTCTTCGAGGGCGTGTTGCCCGATCTCAATCTGGGCACCGTTGGCGGCGAGTCTTGCGATCCGGTGATCGAACGCGCCGCGCTGAGGGCGATGATGGATCACGAGGAATACGCCTCGATCGTCAATGGCCGTTTTCGCGGCGGCTTCATCACCCGCGCCTATGGCCGCCCCAACCAGAATATCCACGCCGTGCAGATGGAGCTGGCCCAGTCGGCCTATCTCGACATGGCGAGCAAGGCCTTCGACGAGACCAAGGCCAATGTGCTGCGCCTCGCCCTCAAGGACACGATGACGGCAGCCCTGCGCGCTGCGGAAAACCTCTATTCAGGAGAAATGAGATGACCTCAACCCGGCTCGACAATGCGCGCGTGATCCGTGCCAAACGCGGCAATGAACTCGACGCTCTGAGCTGGGCCACAGAAGCGCCGCTGCGCATGCTGATGAATAATCTCGACCCCGATGTCGCCGAAAAACCGGAAGAGCTGGTCGTCTATGGCGGCATCGGCCGCGCCGCGCGCGACTGGGAAAGCTATGACCGGATCGTCTCCACCCTGAAACGCCTGAAAGACGACGAAACCCTGCTGGTCCAGTCGGGCAAGCCGGTCGGCGTGTTCCAGACCCATTCCAACGCGCCGCGCGTTCTGATCGCAAATTCCAATCTCGTGCCGCATTGGGCGAATTGGGAGCATTTTCGCGAGCTCGATAAAAAGGGCTTGATGATGTACGGCCAGATGACGGCCGGTTCCTGGATCTATATCGGCAGCCAGGGCATTGTGCAGGGAACCTACGAGACATTCGTAGAAGCCGGACGGCAACATTACGGCGGAGATCTGGCAGGCAAGTGGATACTTACCGGCGGCCTTGGCGGCATGGGCGGCGCCCAGCCGCTCGCGGCCACCATGGCAGGCGCCTCCATGCTCGCCATCGAGTGTCAGCCGAGCCGGATCGAGATGCGTCTGAAGACCGGCTATCTCGACAGACAGGCTCACGATCTCGACCAAGCTCTGGAAATGATTGACGAAGCCTGCGCCAAGGGCGAGGCCGTTTCGGTCGGCCTGCTCGGCAATGCGGCCGAGGTTTTCCCCGAACTCGTCAAACGCGGCGTCCGCCCCGATATCGTCACCGACCAGACTTCGGCCCACGACCCGGTCAATGGATATCTCCCGCTCGGCTGGACGCTCGACCAGTGGGAATCGATGCGAATTTCCGACCCCGACGCCGTCTCGAAAGCCGCCAAAAAATCAATGGCGATCCAGGTCGAGGCGATGCTGGCCTTCCACAAGGCGGGCATTCCCACCGTCGATTACGGCAATAATATCCGCCAGATGGCCCATGACGTGGGCGTCACCAACGCGTTCGATTTCCCCGGCTTCGTCCCGGCCTATATCCGTCCACTCTTCTGCCGCGGCGTCGGACCCTTCCGCTGGGTCGCGCTGTCGGGAGATCCCGAGGATATCTACAAGACCGACGCCAAGGTCAAAGAACTCATCCCCGATAATCCCCATCTCCACCGCTGGCTCGACATGGCCCGCGAGCGCATCCACTTCCAGGGCCTGCCGGCGCGCATCTGCTGGGTCGGCCTCGGCGAGCGTCACAAATTGGGCCTTGCTTTCAACGAGATGGTCCGCACCGGCGAGCTGTCCGCCCCTGTCGTGATCGGCCGCGACCACCTCGATTCAGGCTCCGTCGCCAGCCCCAATCGCGAAACCGAAGCCATGCAGGACGGCTCCGACGCCGTCGCCGATTGGCCGATCCTCAACGCCCTGCTCAACACCGCCTCCGGCGCGACCTGGGTCTCGCTCCACCATGGCGGCGGCGTCGGCATGGGCTATTCCATCCACTCCGGCCAGGTCACCCTTGCCGACGGCACCGATGAAGCGGCGGCGCGTATCGGACGCGTGCTGTGGAACGACCCGGCGACCGGCGTGATGCGCCATGCCGATGCGGGCTATGAGATCGCGAAAGAGTGCGCGAAGAGCCAAGGGCTGGATTTGCCGAGCGTGGGGTAGGGGCGTTCCGGCCGCATTGATCAGACTTCTCGCCTAGATATGGACTCTGTCATCCGCCTTGCTGGCGATCTGGTTCGGCTGGCTATTTGTGACGATGTACCGGAACCACCGCGCCTGCTTCGACGAGAACGGGCGGTGCTTCATCGACGGCGTCGTGCACCACGACACAAGCTTTCTCTATTTCTGGATCGCCTTGCTGGCCGCCCTGTCTGGGCTGGGCGGTGTCATCATCGCCAGCCGTCGGGGCCGGTCGGCAGCCTAGGCTTGCGCTCGCTTCGGCAGGACCGGCAATCGCATTGGTTCAGAAATTCAGACCCTCGGGCCTGGAATAACCCATTCACCGCTTGCCGGGATTTCGCCACCGGGGGTCAGCGCCGTCAAGGCGCATGCCCGCTTCGCGGCGCCGAAGGCGGCCTTGACGGCGCTGAACCCCGGTGGCCCCTTGGCTGACAAGCGATCAATGGTTTGGCCTGCGCCAGGGCGCGCAATTTTCAGGTAACTTGCTGGATCCCAGCAGCTCGATCAGGCCTGGCGATGAGCCAGAAGACGAGGACGCTGAAAGAGATGAAACCGGTCAGAGCGGACATTTGCACGATCCGCGTTTCGGATGTCAGCTCAATGACGGCGGAATATGGTGGTGTGAGTGCCGGCGCCACAAGGAACGCGCCGATCAGAATGACCGAAAACGCGACAGCCGCGAGTGTGTAGGGGAATAACCCGGTCCATCCCAGTTTGTTGAGGAGAATATATGTCGGAGTTCCAAGAACAATTGCGACAGGATAGCCAATGATGGCAGAGAAGAAGAGGGCAAAAATTCCCTCCGATGGCGACGTCAGAAACGGCAAGATTACGAAGAAGAGCAAGCCAACGGATAGCGGGGCAATGAGGAAGGCCAGTACTGATCGAATTCGAATTGGTGTAGCCATGGCTCAATTCTAGCAAAGCGAGACGGAGGTCAAAGCGAAAAAGCGCAGGCTCGTCGGCGTTCGTCGCTGCCTATCCCCGCCTCAAGCCGCCTTGTGCGGCGTGATCGCCTCGATGATCGCGGCGCCGTGGTTCACTTGCGCCTCGGACAGATCCCGCAGCGCCTGCAGATTGATCCAGTATTGCGGCGTGGTGCCGAAATAGCGCGCCAGTCGCAGGGCCATGTCACCATCGCAGCGCGCGCCCTCGAGCAGGCGGACGATGCGCGACCGGGGCACGGCGAGCTGTTGCGCCAGGGTTGGCGCCTTGATGGCGAGTTCGTCCATGAATTCAGCCAGATGTTCGCCGACCGTATGGGTCGGGGTCTTGAATGTATTGGTCATGATTGCCGCCCTTTCAACGCAAAACTCAATGATAATCTTCGAACCGCACTTCGTGGGCGTCATTGCCCCTGAAGGCGAATGTCACCCGGAATTGGTCATTCACCGAAACCGACCAACGACCGGCCTGATCGCCGGTGAGGCGGTGCAATCGGTGCGATGGCGGGAAGCGCAAATCGCGGACTGCATGTGCCGCATGAATCCGCTCCAGCAAACGCCGGGTCCGTGCCGCCAGCTCGGCCGGGAAGCCTTTCGGCACCTGACCTTCGAAGACTTGCCGTGTCCGCTTGTCGGCCCAGCTTCGGATCATCCGTTGCGCTCCCGGTTGTGAGGGGTGTACCGTTTGTCGGTACACAAGTCAATTACTTTGTATCTCCTACCGGTACGTGGCGGAGTTTGTTGACCTCCCCCGCACGGGATCGCTCCCGCCAGTTTCCCGCTACCCACCTGTCCGCAACGCGCCTAGCTTTCCTTCAAGCAACATGAAGGAAACGCCCATGCGTACCCTGCTCGCCGCCGCGACCTCACTGGTCGCCCTGACCGCCGCCGCCCACGCCCAGCCTGATGGCTGGACAGATGCCGAAATCGCCGGGCTCGATGCATCGATCCAGCAGCTGATGGCGGACCAGGAAGTCGTCGGGTTGGCTTATGCGCTCATCGACGCCGGCGAGGTCGAGCATGTTGCCTCGTTTGGCTATCGCAACCAGGAGCATGAATGGCCGCTTGAAACCGACACCATCATGTACGGCGCCTCGCTGACAAAGGCGGCCTTTGCCTATTACGTGCTGATGCTGGTCGATGAGGGCCGGCTTGATCTCGATACATCGATCGCGGACTACCTGCCGCGCCCGCTGCCGGACTATGAGGAGTGGGCCGATCTGGCCGATCAGCCGCAATGGCGCGATCTGACGGCGCGGATCATCCTGTCCCAGGGAACCGGCTTCGCCAATTTTCGCTGGCTGGAGGAGGACGGTCGGCTGCAATTTCACTTCGCGCCCGGCGAACGCCAGACTTATTCCGCCGAAGGCTTCTACATTCTCCAGCACGTGATTGAGGAAGGTCTGGGCCTTGATTTGAAAGCGGAAATGCAGACGCGCATCTTTGATCGCTTTGGCATGACCGACACCTCGATGCAGTGGCGCCCGGACTTCCGCGACAACCTCGCCGACGGCTATGCGATGGACGGCACGTTCGAGCCGCATGACGAGCGCTCAGGCGTCTCCGCTGCCGGCTCGATGGATACCAGCATCGCCGATCAGGCGCGGATGTGGGCCGGCTTCGTGACCGGTGACGGGCTGAGCGAGGCGTCGCGCGATGAATTCATCGCGCCGTCGCAAGTCATTCGCTCACCTAGTCAATTTCCGACCATCACGACAGCGGAGGACCCCCGCGCTGCGGCGATCGGGCTGTCGGGCGGGCTTGGCCTGATTGTCTATCACGACGAAAACGGGGTCTGGTTCGACAAGGGCGGGCATAATCCCTGGACCGGCAATCGCGCCATTTGCCACGAGGAAACCCAGCGCTGCATCGTGCTGCTGGCCAATTCGGTACGCGCCGAGCTGATTTACCCGGCCATTGTCGAGCAGGCCATGGGACCAAATCCGGTGCCCTGGTGGTGGATCTATCCCGAGCAGTTTGTTGATTGATCTGGGGTTATCGTCTTGAGGCAGGCAATTGATCGCGCGCCGGGATGACAATCGGAGGCCGGCCTAATAGAACTGCCCCCAACGAATCCCGCCCCAGGAGCCCCCGCCATGTCCGCCGCTTTCTATTCCGACCTGACCGAAGAACTCGCCCGTATCGACGCCGATGGGCTCTACAAGCGCGAGCGGATCATCACCTCGGAGCAATTCTCCGAAATCGATGTGACGGCGGACGGTACCAGCCATCACGTCATCAATTTCTGCGCCAATAATTATCTCGGCCTCGCCAACCGACCCGAGCTGATCCAGGCCGCGAAGGATACGCTCGACAGCCACGGCTTCGGCCTCGCCTCGGTGCGTTTCATTTGCGGCACCCAGGACATCCACAAACAGCTCGAAGCCAAGATCGCCGCCTTCACCGGCTGCGAGGATGCGATCCTTTATGCGGCGGCCTTTGATGCAAATGGCGGCGTGTTCGAACCCCTGCTGGGCGCAGAGGACGCGATCATTTCCGACGCGCTCAATCATGCCTCGATCATTGACGGCGTGCGTCTGTGCAAGGCGAAACGCTATCGCTATGCCAATTCCGACATGAGCGACTTGGAAGTCCAGCTCAAGCAGGCGAAGGCCGATGGCTGCCGCCACGTCCTGATCGTCACCGATGGCGTGTTCTCGATGGATGGCTATATCGCCAAACTGGCCGAGATCGTCGCCCTGGCGAAGAAATATGATGCCCTGACCATGGTCGATGATTGCCATTCGCATGGCTTCATGGGTGCCAAGGGGCGCGGCACGCCGGAGCATTGCGGCGTGTTCGGCCAGATCGACATCATCACCGGCACGCTCGGCAAGGCGCTGGGCGGAGCGATGGGCGGGTTTACCGCGGCGCGCCAGGAAGTGATCGACATGCTGCGCCAACGCTCGCGGCCCTATCTCTTCTCCAATTCGCTGGCGCCAGCGATTGTCGGCGCCTCACTCAAGGCGCTCGACATGGTCGCCGAGGGTGATGCCCTGCGCGCCCGCCTGTTCGACAATGCCAAGCGTTTCCGGGCCGGCATGTCAGCGGCCGGATTCGACCTCCTGGAGGGCGAACACCCGATCATTCCGGTCATGCTCGGCGATGCCAAACTGGCCCAGCAAATGGCCACCAAGCTGATGGGCGAGGGCGTCTATGTCACCGGCTTCTTCTTCCCGGTCGTCCCCAAGGGCAAGGCCCGCATCCGCACCCAGATGAGCGCTGCCCACACCCCGGAAATGATCGATCGCGCCGTGGCGGCCTTCACCAAGGTTGGCAAGGAGCTGGGGGTCATCTAGCGCCAAGGGACATGTACCTTTGGTACGTGTCCCGACCCGGAAACCCAGCACCCACCCCGGAGCCCACACCATGCAAGTCACCAACGAAGTCCTCCCCACCGATCCCAAACAGATCGACGAAATGATGCAGCCCGGTCCTGCCGGGCCGGTCTTCATGGTCAATATGTTGAAATTCAAGGATAAGGCCGAATATGCCGACGGGCGCGAGTGCGCGCTGACCGGGCGCGAGGCCTATAATATTTACGGCAAGGCGATCATGAAAGTCCTGCCGGAGTTTGGCGGCAAGCTGGTCTTCGTGGGCAACACCACCTTCCTCGCCCTCGGCCAGGTCGAGGAGCTCTGGGAGGAGGTGGCGATCATCATGTATCCTGATCGCGCCGCGCTTTTGCGCATGTCGATGGCGCCGGCTTGGCAGGACATCGCGGTGCACCGCGAGGCCGGCCTCAAGGGTCAGCTCAATATCGAGACGGTGATGCCGCCGGCCCTGCTGGCGGGGCTCGCCAAGGGGTGAGGCCGCGCCTGCGATCCTGTTGACACCGTCTTGTGGCTCGGGGATGGAAGAGGGGCGGCGGAGGGGACTGAATGGCTTTCGAGACAGACGCGATCATCATTGGGGCTGGCGCTGTCGGTTTGGCGACTGGCCGGGCCTTTGCGCTGCGCGGGCATGAGACCCTGGTGCTGGAGGCCGAGGCGGCTATCGGGCAGGGCATTTCGGCGCGCAATTCCGAAGTCATTCATGCCGGGCTCTACTATCCGACAGGTTCGCTGAAAGCACGGCTCTGCGTGGTTGGACGGCAATTGCTCTACGCCTATCTCGACAAATACCACATCGCGCATGAGCGCTGCGGCAAGCTGGTCGTGGCGACCCGGCCGCACGAGGCGGCACGGCTCGAAGCGATTCTGAAGCAGGCGCAGGAAAATGGCGTTGAAGGCCTGCAACGCCTCAGCGGTGAGCAGGCGCGGGCGCTGGAACACGAGCTCAATGCCACAGCGGCGATCCTCTCACCCTTGAGCGGTGTGATGGACAGCCATGGCTATATGGCCAATCTGGCGGGTGAAATCTCGGCGCTGGGCGGGGCGGTGGTGGTCAATACACCCTTTGCCGGCGCAACACCGCTCGAGGGCGGCGGCTTCGTGGTCCGCACCGCCGGTGAGGCGGCGACGGAAGTGACGACGCGTTATCTCGTCATCGCCGCCGGCCTCGGGGCCCAGGCTGCCGCTGCCACGGTCGAGACCTTTCCGGCCGCGCAAATCCCGGCCCTGCATTATGGCAAGGGCGTCTATTTCACCTGTGCCGGCAAGGCGCCGTTCAAACACCTGGTCTATCCGCTGCCGATTCCCGGCGCGCTGGGCACGCATTATCGGCGTGACCTCGGCGGTCAGATGCGGTTCGGCCCCGATCTCGATTTCGTTGATGCGCTTGATTACAGCGTTGATCCGGCGCGCGCCGCGGCCTTCTACGACACGATCCGCCGCTTCTGGCCCGGCCTCAAGGATGAGGCGTTGGTGCCGGATTATGCCGGCATTCGCCCCAAGCTGCACGGGCCGGGCGAACTACAGACCGATTTTCGCATCGATGGCTCCGATGCCCACGGCCTCGCCGGCCTGATCGCCCTGTTCGGGATTGAAAGCCCGGGCCTGACCTCTTCGCTGGCGATTGGTGATGAGGTTGTGCGGCGTCTGGTAGATTGAGGGCTTGAGGCCGCCCGCTAGTGGTCCGGCGACGAGAAGACGTGGCGCTCTTCCAGGAAGGCCTCGATTTGCGCCTCTTCGATTGCCCTGTGGGTGAGCGTGGCCGGCTCGATGCCAGCTTGCACAGCCAGGGCGCCGACTTGACCCTGACGGGTCATCAAGGTCTCTGGTTCAATCGCCGCGATCGAGTCGGCATAGGCCTCGTCAGGGCTGATCAGCGTCCAGCCAGCCGCGCGCAGGGCTACGATCAACTCGTCGATAAACTCCGCTGCCAGATCGTTTTCGTGCAGCAGGATCACATGGGCCGGCGAACGCCCAAGGGCCGTCAGGGCCTGCGCGTCATAGAAGTCCACCGCGCCCAGGATGATCTCGACATAAGCCGCGCCGAGCGCTGCCTGATCGACCTGCCGCCCGGAGCGCACCGCCGCCTGCCAAAGGCTTTCGATATACCAGTCGTAATCATCAACCGTGACATAGCCATTGCGCAGACCGCGCTCGGTCAGAGCTGCGCGCACGGCATCACGCTTTTCGAGCGGTGTGCCCTGATCCAGATAGGGGAAACGAAACCAGGGGCGTCGGTTGGGCAGTCCATCCAGCCGCGTCTCCGCGAGATCAATCTCGGCGATATAGGCGTCGGCGTCGGTTCGGCTCAGCCATGGGTGGCTATTGGTGTGATTGGCGATGAGATGGCCAGCGTCTGCATAAGCTCTGATGCGGGACCGGCCCTCCTCGGTATCAAGCCCCTCGGTCTTGACGAAGAAGACGACGGGCGGCGCGTTCACGGCGCGCAGGCTTGCGAGCAGGACCTCGGCGCGTTCGGTGCCGGAATAGAGCGGACCGGGTCCGCGCGGCGCGTCGTCGAAGGAGAGGGCGATCCGGCCGCGTGGTGTGGGCTCCTGAGCTGCTGCGATGGGGCCCAGGCCCGCCATCAGCGCCAATCCGAACATGACAACTCTCACGCCACACCTCATTGCAGTCTGGAACCTTCGCTCTGCCCCCAGCCTCATGCAAGCGGCGCCCGGTTCATGCTTGAGTATATCGGAAGTCCAGGAAAAGCCCACTGACGTGCCATCGCCCTTGACCTTGCCCGCCCGCTGCGGCCTGATCCGGTGCGGAACAATCGGGCGGAGATAAAGCTCTATGCGTGCATCGAATTTGGCCTTCATCGCAGCGATTTTGGCTGCCGTCGCGACGCTGGTCTTCCCGATCCTGTTCGGCTCGGCGCCTGATCTCGGTGCGGCGCCGATGGCGGCCGGGTTCAAAACCCCGATCCTGGCGCTCGAATTTGCCCGTTCGGCCGATGAGCTCACCTTCTTGCAGGGCGATTCGGCGGCCGGGCTGCGCGCCTTCCTGGTCCATACCCAATCGCTCGACCGCTTCTTCCCACTCGCCTATGCCGGCATGGCGGCGCTGTTCTTTCTCGCGCTCGGCCTGCGACGCCCTGGGCGCTGGCTGGCTTGGGCTGCCCTTGCGGTCGCGGTGGTCACCATCGGTGCCGATTGGGCCGAAAATGCCGTGCTCAACCGGCTGTTGGCGGAGATATCCGCCGGTGATGCGCCGCGCGCCGGACTGCTGGCCGCTCTGCACGGGCATACCTGGATCAAGTGGGGGCTGATTGGCCTTTATGCGGCCCTGTTCAGCGTCTTGATGTGGCAGGACAAGCGGCGCCTGCTGGCGATCCCCAGCATAATCGCGGCCCTCGCAATCGGCGCGACCTGGCTGAGCGGGTCCAATGGTCAGGTCGCTGAAATCATGAGCACGCTGCTCATTCCTTTCATGCTGACTTTCCCTCTGGCGGCGGTGCTGTATCTTCGCGACAAATCTGCGCCGTCACCGACAGACGCGTCGCAACATCACGAGCGCGAGGAAACGCCATGAAGGCCCTGGTCAAGGCAAAGCCCGAAGAAGGCATTTGGATGCAGGACGTGCCGATGCCGAAAATCGGCCCGGACGATGTGCTGATCAAGATCCATAAAACCGCGATCTGCGGCACCGATATCCATATCTATAACTGGGACGATTGGGCCGCCAAGAATGTGCCGACACCGATGGTGGTCGGGCATGAATATTCCGGCGAGATCGTCGACCGGGGTGCCAATGTGAAACGCGTCGAGATCGGCCAGCGCGTCTCGGGCGAGGGCCATGTTGTCGGCACTTTGTCGCGCGCCGCACGCGCCGGCCGTTTCCATCTCGATCCCGATACCCAAGGTGTCGGCGTCAATATTCCCGGCGCTTTCGCCGAATATCTCGCTCTGCCAGCCTTCAATGTCGTCAAACTGCCCGAGGAAGTGACCGACGAGCTCGGCGCGATTCTCGATCCGCTCGGCAATGCGGTACACACGGCGCTGCAGTTCGATCTGGTTGGTGAAGACGTGCTCGTTACCGGCGCTGGCCCGATCGGCATTATGGCCGCCGCCATCGCACGCCATGTCGGCGCGCGCCATGTCGTGCTGACCGACATCAATACTCACCGCCTGCACCTGGCCAGCCAGGTCGTGCCACGCGTCCACACCGTCAATGTCGCCGAGATTGGCCTGAAAGAAGTGATGGCCGAGCTTGGCATGAGCGAAGGCTTTGATGTCGGGCTGGAAATGTCCGGCGCACCGACGGCCATCGGCGCGATGCTGGACGCGATGGTGATGGGCGGCAAGATCGCCATGCTCGGTCTGCCGTCCAAGCCGATCCCGGTTGATTTTGGCTCGCTAGTCTTGAAGGCGATCACACTGAAGGGCGTCTATGGCCGCGAAATGTTCGAGACCTGGTACAAGATGATCGCGATGCTCGAAAGCGGGCTCGACGTCAGCCGCGTGATCACTCACCGCTATTCAGCGGATGAGTTCCAGAAGGGGTTTGACGCCATGCGTTCGGGCAAGTCTGGCAAGGTCATCCTGGACTGGAGCTGAGCCCATGATTGATGAACACCAGGGCGATGCCAAGCGCGTGCCGCTGACCGATTATGTCGAATATGCCCCGGCTGAAATGCTCAGCCGGGCAGCCGCCTTCGCGCGGCATCTCAAGCGCCGCCGCACCGTGCGCGATTTCGCCGACCGGCCGGTCGATGCGAAGATCGTCGGGCATGCCATTGATGCCGCCGGCACCGCGCCCTCGGGGGCCAATCACCAGCCTTGGCATTTCGTCGTGATCCGTGATCCGGAGCGGCGCAAAGCCCTGCGTGAAGCGGCGGAAAAAGAAGAACAAGCCTTCTATGAAGGCAAGGGCGGCGAAGAATGGCTTGAGGCGCTGGCGCCGCTCGGCACCGATAGCGCCAAACCCTTCCTCGAGACCGCACCCGTGCTGATCGCCGTCTTCGCCCAGAAACGTGGCGGCGAGCGCATCGGGCAATCGAAGAAGAATTATTATATCAATGAAAGCGTCGGCATCGCCTGCGGCTTCATGCTGGCGGCCTTGCACGAGGCCGGTCTGGTGACGCTGACCCACACACCCAACCCAATGAAATTCCTCACCGAGATTTGTGGCCGGCCGCTCGATGAGAAGCCCTTCATGCTGATTGTCGCCGGTTATCCGGCCGAGGATGCGACGGTGCCCGAGCATGCGTTGATCAAGAAAACGGTCGGCGAAATTTCAACTTGGTTGTAGCAGTGGCGCTTTTATTTCATAGGCTCGTTCCGGGGTGAAACGTCGGTGTCGTCATCGCTTCTGAATACATGCCATGTTAATAACAATGCCCGATGTTATCCGCAGGCAATGCTGTTCCCGCGCTTGGTTTTACTTCAAAATCTGAACGGTCGCACTTGTCGTTTGGGTTAGGCGGGAGCGGGCAATGACAGCATCGGATGGGGATAGGGCGACACGCGCGTTGATCGAGCGTGCGCAGCAATTATCACGGCAAATGCAGACAAGGCGTTCGGTGCGCGCTTTCGCCGACACGCCGGTGCCGCGGGAGGTGATCCGGGCCGGGCTCGAAATCGCGGTCAGTGCGCCGAGCGGAGTCAATCTTCAGGCCTGGCGCTTCGTGGCGATCTCCGATCCCGACATCCGCAAGGCGGTGCGCCAGCTGGCGGAGGAGGAATGGGATGAGTTCCTCGTGCAAAACGATAACAAGCCCTGGCTAGCGAACAAGTTGCCCGGCTGGCGCCCCGATCCCTGCGCGGTGATTGAAGAGGCACCCTGGCTGATCGCGATCTTCGCCAATGAGACGCCGCTTGGTGCCGAGACGAGCGGTCGACGCAAGTTGCATGTCACCGATTCGGCCTGCATCGCGACAGGCTTTCTGGTCTCGGCCTTCCATCAAATGGGGCTGGAAACGCTGGTCCATATCCCGGCGGCGGCGGACTATCTTGAGGAAATTGCCATCGATTCCGAGGGCGAAAAACTGGTCATGATAGTGCTCGTCGGCCATGCGGCTGAGGGAGCTATCACGGCCGCCAACGCCGTCAACGCATCCAAGAAGCCATTTCACACCGTCGCCATGATGCTGGAATCGGGGGATTAAGGGCGCACGCGTCGGCGGATGGCAGTGAAGCTCCAGATCAGGGCGATGAGCCAACCGATCCCGGTCCAGCCCAGCAGCACGTTGGTCAGGAAGATGGCGAAGCTGTTGTCATGGCCGCGCAGCAGGGCGATCAGGGTTGGCAGGAAGCCAATGATCAAAACGGCGATTGCGCCTTCCGGCCCCATCAGATGATACTCCATAACGTGGTTTCCTTATCGACTTTCGATATGAAATTACGCCGAACCACGACCCGGCACAAGGCCCATGATGCGGGATTGGATGCGCACCAATCCCTCCTGACGCAAACAGGCCCCGGGTGGTCGCCCAGGGCCTGCTCGTGTTGACAATGAGACTGTCGGATCAGCTCTCCACTGACGGGAATTCATAGCCGGCATAGATTTCGCGCAACTTGGTCTTGAGGATTTTGCCAGTCGCGCCGATTGGCATTTCCGCGATGAATTCAACCGCATCGGGCAGCCACCATTTGGGCACCTGACCGCGCAGATAGTCGATGATCGAAGCGGCATCAGGTTCGGCGCCTTCCTTGAGCTGGACGACCAGCAGGGGCCGTTCCTGCCATTTCGGGTGGGGCATGCCGAAGGCGGCGGCCATGGCCACAGAGGGGTGTCCCATTGCCGCATTTTCCAGATCGATCGAGGAGATCCATTCACCGCCGGTTTTGATCACGTCCTTGGAGCGGTCGGTGATGGTCATGAAACCATCGCCGTCCATGAAGGCGACATCGCCGGTCTTGAACCAGCCATCATCGGTGAAGCTCTCCGCACCGGCACCGCGATAATAGGACGAGGCGATCCACGGGCCCTGCACCTGGACGTGGCCGGAGGATTTGCCGTCCCAGGGCAGAATGTCGCCGGCATCGTTGACGATGCGCATGCCGACGCCGAATACCAGCCGGCCCTGTTTCAGTTTGACCTTGATCTGGGCCTCGCGGTCCAGCTTGTCGTGCTTGGGCAGGAGATTGTTGACGGTGCCGAGCGGGCTCATTTCCGTCATGCCCCAGCCTTGCTGCATGACGACGTCATACTCGTCCTCATAGGCGCGCAGCAACGCTTCGGGCAGCGCCGAGCCGCCGATCAGGACGCGCTCGACGCTGTCGATGCGCTTGCCGGTTTTCTGCAGGAATTGCAGCAGGCCGAGCCAGACGGTCGGCACGCCGGCGACGTAATTGACGTTTTCCGCTTCGATCAGCTCGTGGATGCTGGCACCGTCCATCTGGGCGCCGGGCATGACCAGTTTGGCGCCGTTCATCGGTGCCGCATAGGGGATGCCCCAAGCGTTGACGTGGAACATCGGCACCACGGGCAACAGCGTGCCGCGGGCACCGACGCCGATCACGTCGGAGGCAGAGGAGGCCATGGCGTGCAGTACGTTGGAGCGGTGGGAATAGAGCACGCCCTTGGGGTCGCCCGTCGTGCCGGAAGTGTAGCAAAGGCCCGCAGCAGTGTTCTCGTCGAACATCGGCCAGTCATATTGCGTGCTCTGGTCGGCGATCAACTCTTCATAGGTCAGGCATTTGGTCGCAACGCCGTCCTTATAGGTGGAATCGGTCATCAGCACCCAGTGGCGCACGGACTTGCATTGTTTCGAGATCGCGTCGACGAGCGGCGCAAACGTTTTGTCGAAGAAGACGGTTTTCGATTGGGCGTGATCGAGCATCCAGATCAATTGTTTCGGGTCGAGCCGCGGATTGACGGTGTGAATTACCGCGCCGATTCCCGAAATCGCGTAGTAGAGCTCGAAATGCCGGTGTGAATTCCATGCGATTGTCGCGACGCGGTCGCCTTCGCGGACTTTCAGTTTTTTCTGCAACGCATTGGCCAATTGCTTGGTGCGCTGGTGGGTGGCGGCATAGCCCTGGCGGTGGATCAGACCGCTTTCGGGCAGGCGGGTGACGATTTCCTGATCGCCATGGCATCGGGCGGCGTGGACCAGAATGTCCGAAATCATCAACGGACGTTCCATCATGTGTGCGCGCAAGGTCATCGTGTCTCCCCTTGGATATCAACCAATTTCGCAATGCTCTGTTTTTTTCTTATCAAAAGGCTTCCCGCCCCGCCGCGCAATCCCTTTGCGCGGCAGTGCTGAAATGCTTATGCGTTTAAGCGTGTTTGGCGGCCGGTTTCGGCCCGATCCGGAGTGTTGAGACCATGGCGTCTGCAGTTTTCGATCTTCCTGGCCATGCCGATGTGCTCGACGCCGCGCGCCAGCTCGCCGGCCAGGCCGTGCGCACGCCGCTCTTGCGCAATGATGTCCTCGACGAACGGCTCGGCGCGCGCATCTTCGTGAAGGCTGAGTGCCTGCAGCGCACCGGCTCTTTCAAATTTCGCGGCGCTTATAATCGGATTTCCAGACTTAATGCCGAGGAAAAGGCTCGCGGTGTCATCGCCTACAGCTCCGGTAACCACGCCCAGGGCGTCGCTGCGGCGGCAAGGTTGGTCGGCACCCACGCCACCATTTTGATGCCCGCCGATGCGCCCGTGGCCAAGGTTGAGGGCGTGCGCTTCTGGGGTGGCAAGGTGGTCTCCTACGACCGTGCGAGCCAATCGCGCGAAGAAATGGGCGCGCGGATCGCGGCCGAGGAGGGCCGCATTCTGGTGCCGCCCTATGAGGACAAATTCATCATTGCCGGGCAGGGCACGGCGGGGCTCGAAGTGGTCGAGCAGCTGGCTGAGCTTGGTCTGGCGCCCGATATCCTCTCGGCCCCCGCCGGTGGCGGTGGGCTGATTGCTGGCACCGGACTGGCGGTCAAGCATGCCCATCCGGATGCGCAGATCTGGGCCGCCGAGCCGGCTGAGTTTGATGATCACCGCCGATCGCTCGAGGCAGGCGAGCGCGTCGCCAATGCGCGTCTGACCGGATCGATCTGCGACGCCATCATCACCCCGACACCCGGCGAGCTGACCTGGCAGCTTAATGCCCGCCAGCTCAGTGGTGGCGTCGCCGTCAGTGATGACGAAGTGCTGGCCGCAATGGCCTACGCTTGGCGGCATTTGAAGATCGTGATCGAGCCGGGCGCCGTGGTCGCGCTGGCCGCCGTGTTGACCGGCAAGCTGGATGTCACCGGCAAAACCGTCTGCGTGATCGCAACGGGCGGTAATGTGGATCGGGCGGTATTTGCGCGGGCGCTGGAGCTGGGATGAGGGCGCAGTAGGTTTTCGGGTTTCCCAGCCTATTCCGGCACAGTCCCGGGCGCTCCACGCCGCAAATCCTGCTCGATCATAAGCGGCGCCGGGGCGTCGTCTATCAGACGGGTACGGTAGACTTGGACATTCTCCAGCACGCGCTGGACGTAGTTTCTCGTTTCGGAGAAAGGGATGCTCTCGACCCAGTCGATGGGATCGACATCGGGATCGCGCGGATCGCCGTAATTCTCGATCCAGCGATTGGCGCGGTGGGCACCGGCATTATAGGCGGCCAGGGCGAGCACGTAGGAGCCGTCAAACTGGTCAACCACGTCTTCGAGATGGTGCATGCCCAGCGAGATATTGTAGTCGCGATCATCGGTCAGCCAATTAAAGCGATAGGGCGCGCCGATTGAGCGGGCTGTGGCCTGGGCTGTCGAGGGCAGCAATTGCATCATGCCGCGTGCCCCGGCGCCGCTCACGGCGTCTTGAGAGAATTCGGTTTCCTGGCGGATGATGGAATGCACCAGCGCGCTTTCCGGCAGCCTGTCAGCAGACGCCGGCAGGCTGATCGTCGGATAGGCGCTTTGCGGCAGGATGATGCCGTTGAGGCGCGCCTGTTTGGCGGCCCGGACCGCTTGGCGGGTTTGCAGATACTCATTCGCCAGATTGGCCAGCAAGACACCTTCGACCGGGTCTGTAACCTGATCGTCGAGCCGGTACATGAAGAGGCGGAAATAATAATCTTCGCCCTGCTCGGCGAGCAGACGCATGGCGCGGATTTGCGGCCGCGCTTCAAAGGCGACGCGGGCCGCGTCGTCGGGCACCGGCTCGGCCTCTAGCGAAAATTGGGCAGGGCCGTCAGAGAGTTGTGCCAGCGCCAATTGGCCGTAATAGGCCGTCGAGTGGGTGCCGGCCTCGGCGTAATAGGTCGCGGCCAGTTCCGGATTGCCGGCCGCATCGGCGGCGCGGGCCATCCAGTAGGATGCGCGCGACAGCGAGACGGGCGTCGAGACATTGTCGCGCAGACGCGTGAAGTGCGTCATCGCCTGGTCGGGCTGGCCGAGATGAATCAGGGCCAGCCAGCCGGCCATGAATTCGGCGTCGGCGAAATCGGCGCCGGATTGCATGCCATGCGCTTGGGCGAGTTGATAGGCAGTGGCAAAATCCTGATCGCGGATCAGGTTCAGGATCATCAGCTTGCGCTCGGTCCACATCAAACCGAGAGCGTTGGGATCGGAATGGGCGTCGGGCAATTGCAGCAGCAGGGGCAGGACCGTATCGGTCATGCCCGAGCGGCGACGCCAGCGGGCGCGTTCATAGGTCAGGCCAGGGTCGTTCTGCAGGCTGACCGGGATGCGTTCAACCGCGCGCTCAACGCCGCTCTGGCGCCCGGCCAGGCGCAGCCGTGCATCGGCGAGATCGTGGTCGGTGCCTTGTAGCAGCGGCAGAACGCGCCGCGCTGCCGACATTTGATTGGACCAGATCAGATAGTCGATCCGCGCCTGGTGATCGGCGGCGGTCAGGACTGAGTCGTGATTGCGGTAAACTTCGCTCTGCGCGGTGAGCGACAGATAGCTGGTGCGCCAGGTTTCGCGCAGCAGCGCTTCACCTTCCTCGGTGCGGCCATCGGCCAACAGGGCTTCGGCCATGGCGATACTGCCGCGCCCGGATGTCGGCGGATTGGCCTCGAACCAGCTGATGATGAAGGGCGGGCTGAGGCCGGAATCGGTGATCTTGGACTCGGCCTCGGTGCGGATGAAGCTGTCGCGCGGCCAATTGTCGAGTTCGTCAAGGGCGAGATTGAGCTCCAGAAAGGTGGCGCGTGGATTGTTCAACACCGTGCGCCATAACAGGACGCTACGCGCGGCTGTGTCGCTCAGGCGCAGGCGAGTATCGGCAACCAGCTCCCAATCCTCATCATCGGCCGCATCAAGGCCTTGTCGAAACAGGTTGAAATCAGCGTCGCTGAGATAGGTGGAATAATTCTGCGGCTCGGGCCGCATGCGCGGCGTCGGTGCCTGGGCTTGCGCCGGCAGCGCGAAGGAGAGCACTAACAATGCCGAGAGACAACGGATAATCATGGGTCGCAACACGGATCCTGATAGTTTAACGCTACCATCATCGGCCCGAATGCCCCTCACTGTCCAGCCTTGTTGAGGACGCTTGGCCGCAGGCAGCGGCGCCCTTATGCTTGCCAGCTCATAATCCGGACTTCGGGACCAAAACATGTTCAAGGGCTCCATCACCGCACTCGTCACACCGTTCAAGAACGGTGCCGTCGATGAGGACAAGGTAATCGCACTGTGTGAACGCCAGATTGCCGCCGGCAGTCATGGGCTGGTTCCGTGCGGCACAACGGGCGAATCTGCGACGCTGAGCTTTGATGAGCATATGCGCGTGGTCGAACTGGTGGTGAAGACCGCCGCCGGCCGCGTGCCGGTGATCGCCGGTACCGGATCGAATTCGACCAGTGTCGCGATTCAGAACCAGGCCCGCGCCAAGGCGCTTGGTGCCGATGCGGGACTGGTGGTTGCGCCATATTACAACAAGCCCAATCCCGAGGGGCTCTACCAGCATTTTAGGGCGATTAATGACGCCGTCGATCTGCCAATCATTGTCTATAATGTACCCGGTCGGACCGTGATCGATATCGGGGCCTCGACAGTGGCGCGCATCGCCGGGCTGACGCATGTGGTCGGCATCAAGGACGCAACAAGCGATATGTCGCGCGTCTCCGACCATCGCCGTCTGATCGGCGAGGGGTTCACCCAGCTGTCCGGCGATGATCCAACGGCGCTTGGCTTCAATGCCTGCGGCGGAGTCGGCATGATTTCCGTAACCTCGAATGTCGCTCCGGCTCTGTGTGCGCAGTTCCAGGACGCGACCCTTGCGGGTGATTGGGAGAGGGCGCGGCAGTTGAACGACCGGCTGACGCCGCTGCACCACGCGCTGTTCACCTCGTCCAGCCCCGGACCGACCAAATATGCGATGAGCCTGCTCGGCGTCACCGGGACAGAAATGCGTCTGCCGCTGACTGAGCCGGATGAGGCGTCGAAACTGGCGGTACGCAAGGCGATGGTGATTGCCGGATTGCTGGATCGCTCATGAGCAAGCCCGATACGCGGCCCGTCGCGCTCAATCGCCGCGCCCGCTATGATTACGAGATCGAAGAGACATTCGAGGCCGGCCTGATGCTGATGGGCTCGGAGGTCAAATCCTTGCGCGAGGGCCGCGCCAATATCGCGGAGTCCTATGTCAGCCCCGAGCGCGAAGGCCTGTGGCTGATCAATTCCGATATCCCGCAATACGCCCCCGCCAACCGCTTCAATCACGAGCCGCGGCGTCACCGCAAGCTGTTGTTGAAGAAGAAGGAAATCAATCGGCTGATCGGTGCGGTCACCCGCGAAGGGCGCACCGTCATTGCGTTGAAGCTCTATTTCAATGATCGCGGCATCGCCAAGCTTGAGATCGGTTTGGCGAAGGGCAAGCGCAATATCGACAAGCGCCAGACGATCAAGGACCGCGAGTGGAACAAACAGAAATCACGACTAATGAAAGATCACGGCTAGGCCGCTCTTTTCACACCCTCACGATTGATCGTGGACAGCAGCAGGTCGAGGTTGATCGGTTTGGCGACATGACTATCCGCGCCGGCTTCGAGCATCTCGGTGACATGATGGCTCAGCGTGTCGGCGGACAGGGCGATAATCAGGGTGCGCGGCAGTTTTTCTTGCAGTTCGGCGTCGCGGATGGCGCGGATCGCGGTCAAACCGTCCATCACCGGCATGTGTTTATCCATCAGGACAAGATCGGGCCGGAGGTCGCGCCAACGCTTGATCGTGGTCTCGCCATTCTCTGCAAAATCCAGTGATTGGCAACGCGGGCCTAAAAGCGCCTGCAGTACGATCTGGTTGGTCTTGACGTCTTCTGCGGCGAGAACGCGCATCTCAGCCAGCCTGAAGCGGTTAGCACCCGCTGCAGCATCGGTGGGCGGCAGGTCGGCGGAAATGGCGGGTATCTCGCCGGGCTTGGCATCCAGTCGAACAAGCGGGATTTCGACGGTGAACGTCGCCCCCTGACCGAGTTGGCTCGCGACACGGACGCTCCCGCCCATCAGCTCGGCCAGTGATTTGATGATCGACAGGCCAAGCCCGGTTCCGCCGAACCGGCGCGTGGTTGAATTGTCGGCCTGGGTGAACGCGTTGAACAAGCGGTCCAGATGCTTGGGAGCGATCCCGATCCCGGTATCGGCCACTCGCAATTGGAGCGTTTCCCGGTCACCACCCTGCGGGTCCGGTCGACACTCGGCGCTTATGGTGATCGATCCGTGATGGGTGAATTTGATCGCATTGGCGACCAGGTTTTGGATGATTTGCCGGATGCGCAGTGCGTCGCCATAGCAGGTGTGCCGGCAGCTTTTATCGATGACGAGGTTCAGGCTCAGGGTCTTTTCCGTGGCGGCATACCGGTGCAGGGCGATCGAACTCTCGAGGCAGTCCTCGAGCGCAAACGCCTGCTCGTCCAACTCGAATTTGCCGGCTTCCATCTTGGAAAGATCCAGGATGGAATTGAGAATATCCGTCAGATCGCGCCCGGAACCGGTCACCAGGTTCAGCATCTCTGTTTGTTTGGGCGTGAGGGGCGTCTCCGAGAGGGCTTGCACCATGCCGAGCACGCCGTTCAGCGGTGTGCGGATTTCGTGGCTCATATTGGCCAGGAAAGCGCTCTTCGCCTTGTTGGCGAGAATTGCGTCTTCGCGTGCCCGGACAAGTTGGGCGTTCTGGCGAACATATTCTGCGGTCACCCCGATGAAGGGAACGGCGTATTCGAGAATCTTCAGCCCGTGAGCGACATTGAAATGGGAGTCGAAGAGGACTCGCGAGCCGAAGGCCATGTGAATCTCAAGGGCAATGGCCGGTATGAGCGCAAAGATCAATGACGCGGTCATCGGGTTTGGCGTTGCCTTATACAGGCGGGCCAGAAATGGCGCAGCCAGAAGAAAAATCGCGAGGGGAAACAGATCATAAGGACGGCTTACCAGGGAGTTTTCGAACTGGGTGCTCGGCAGATCGCGGACGGTGGCGGTGATGATGATCAAACTGAGCGCGACCAAGCCGAATGCGAGGGCGACCCTGGGCAGTGTCTTGGGTGAGGGGGTGGTTCCGGCTCGCGCGACGCGCAGGGCTAGCAACGTCCCGACGAGCAGGATCAGCGCGTGGAAGCTGCGCGACAGCGCCCAGGTAAAGGGTATGAAATCGGCGTCGGGGGCGGCTGCGTGGATCAAGCGCATCGCGGCGAGGGTATGAAATGCGTCCATCGCCCCGGAAAAAAGCATGGCGAGGCCGATAATTGGCGCCGTTATCTCGCCACTGACCCGATAGTGCAAGAAAGCCAGCGCTGCGACGATGAGAGCGAAGGCCACCGAACTCCATTCGAGCAGGGCGTGTATGATCGCCCCCCGGAGCGCCTGATAATGGTCTTGGACAGCTGGCGCCTTCGCAGCTTCGGAGGTGCCTGTAGACGCCATTGCAGAAAAATCGATACCGGCCAACATCAGTACAGCAGGGATCAATGCCAGGGCGAGCACCGCGAGAAAGCCTTGCGTCTGTATCAGGTCGAGGACCGGAGCGCGGGTTCCAGATGTCATTCGCTACAGCGTCTCCGGTAGGTATCAAATCTCTCGCAAGCCCCGAATCGTCGAGGCTGCCAAGATCTGCGGCGACGGTACAACCAGAAGTTTGGCGATGTCAGGGATTAACTTATTTGCGAGGCAGAAAGGAAATATTAGCCTTATTCATGTGCAGTCGCAGCAAATCGGTCGCGATAAGCCTGCGGCGTGACGCCCATCAGGCGGGCGAAGCTGCGGCGCATGCGTTCGTCATTGCCGAAGCCACAGGCGGTGGCGATCGTCTTGATGCTCAATTTGACGTCTTCCAGCATTACCCGGGCCGCATCGACGCGAAATTGTTCGACGGCGCGGGCCGGCGTGTCACCGGTTTCTCGGATATAGAGGCGTGCGAAATTGCGCGCACTCATGCCGGAGCGTTCGGCCAAGGCCTCGATCCGCAGGTCGGCCGTGAGATTGTCGCGCATCCAGAAATGTAGCGCATCGAAGCGGCCGCTGGCGGATCGGGTCTGCTCCTTGAGCGCTTCGCTGAATTGCGCCTGGCCGCCGGGGCGTTTGATATAGACGAGCAGATTGCGGGCCAGTTCCAGCGTCGCGTCGCGGCCGTGATCGGCTTCCACCATCGCCAGCGCCAGATCGATGCCGGCGGTGACGCCGGCCGAGGTCCACACGCCATCATCTTCGATATAGATCGGGTCAGGGTCGATTTCGGCCTTCGGGCAGGTTTCGGCCAATTGCTCGCAGCGGCGCCAATGGGTGACGGCGCGGCGTCCGTCGAGCAGACCGGCGGCACCGAGCAGAAAAGCGCCGGTACAGGTTGAGGCGATGCGGCCGCATCGCTCGGTCGCGCGTAGCAGCGATGCGACGAGGCGATTATCGCGGCTGGCGGTGTAAACGCCGTCGCCGCCGCAGATGATCAGCGTATCGGTTTCGTCGAGCCCGACGCCTGCGACACGGCGCGTATTGAGCAGAATGCCGGTATCGGTCTTGACCGGGCCACCATGATGCGAGGCGAGGGTGGTGATGTAGGCGTCATAGCCCAACACCTCATTGGCATCAGCGAAAACCTGGAGTGGACCGGTCGCGTCGAGCAGCTTCACCCCTTCGAACAGGAAGAAAGCGATATGACGTTCGATCAGGGGCGTATTGGCAGGAAAGGTTGGCATGTTGTCATTTGTGCCATCAGTGAAAAAGAATAGCCAGTGGCTTTTACCGCCACTTGGGAGGGCTGCAATGGCAAGGCTAGAGCTGAAAGTTGTCATAAATGCGATTTGCCCATGGTCGGGCAAACCGGTGCGGGTGGACAGCCTGACCCGCTATCACGGTCAAGTCGTTGGCTTCTACAATCCGGCCTGTCGTGACAAATTCAACGCGCCTGCTGCCATTTCGACATCACGATCGATAACCTGGCTGGAAAAGCTGGTTCGGCGCGCCAACGCGATGGTGTCGTCAAGGGTAGAGCCGCGATATCATTTCATTAACCTTGTTATCCACAGCTGGCTGGCTACTGCGCATCTGCGTCGAGGAAGCGGCGGATATCGGCAAAAACGGCGCTGAACATCGGCTCGGTCAAACGGCCTGTATTGGTGTTGTAGCGCGAGCAATGATAGCTGCTGAACAGGCGCAGCGGGCCGGTCGGGGTGTCGATATCGCTGGCGGCGGCATGGCCGAATGGCGCGCTGACCAGGCGCTGACCGAGCGCGCGCAATGTGTTGTCATGGGCGATCTTGCCGAGCGCCAGAATGGCGGTCAGACGCGGCAGGGCGGCGATCCGGCTGACCAGAAACGGCCGGCAGGCATTGGCTTCGGCCCCAACCGGCTTGTTCTCCGGCGGCACGCAGCGCACCGCATTGGTGATCATGACGTCTTCGAGGGTCAGACCGTCATCGGCATCGAGCCCGTAAGCGCCCCTGCTGAAGCCATGTTTGGCCAGGGTCGCAAACAGGAGGTCGCCGGCCCAGTCGCCAGTGAAGGGACGGCCAGTGCGATTGGCCCCGCGCAGGCCCGGCGCCAGACCGACAATCAGCAGGCGCGCATCATCGGGTCCAAAGGAATTGACCGGGCCGTTATGCCAGTCGGGAAACAGCACGGCATTGCGTTCACGATAGGCAACCAATCGCGGGCAGAGCGGACAATCTGGCGCCGGTTCGGGCGGCACGCTCATACCGTGCCATCCGTCCGACTGTCGGGCCGGTTTTCGGGCCGGTTCTCCGGGCGGCCGATCATGTGCTGCAAATCGAGCAGCTCGATGAAATCATCGGCCTGCCGGCGCAGCTCGGTGGCGATCATCGGTGGTTTGGTTTTCATCGAGGAGACAACGCTGACCCGCACGCCGCGCCGGCGCGCCGCCGCGATCGCGGGGCAGAAATCGCCGTCGCCGGAAAACAGGATGATGTGCTGGAGATAATCGGCGGCATCGATCATGTCGACGGCGAGCTCGAGATCCATATCGCCCTTGATGCGGCGATTGCCCTCGGAATCGGTGAATTCCTTGGCCGGCTTGGTGACGACGTGGAAGCCATTATAGTCGAGCCAATCGACCAGCGGACGCAGCGGATTATACTCCTCATGCTCCAGCAGGGCAGTGTAATAATTGGCCCGGATCAGCCGGCCACGCTTGCGGAATTCCTCGAGAAGGCGTTTGAAATCGATATCGAAGCCGAGCGCTTTGGTGGTCGCAAACAGATTGGCACCATCAATGAAGATGCCGATGCGTTCATCGGGATAGAAAGTCATTGGAAAAAAATCCTTTGAGATATGCGGGCATGAAAAATTGAAAACATCACCGATTTATATCGCGCTTGGTGCCAATCTGCCATCGGCCGGACTCAGCCCGGCTCAGACATTGGCGCGGGCGCTCGACGCGCTTGCGGCGCGCGGCATCACGGTGGTGGCGCGCTCATCCGATTGGCACAGCCCGGCCTGGCCCGATCCGAGCGCCCCGGCCTATGTCAACGCGGTGGCGGAGGTCGCAACCCGGCTGGCTCCGCGCGCCCTGCTGGACCAATTGCATGCGGTTGAAGCCGAGTTTGGCCGGGTTCGCCACATCCGTTGGGAATCGCGAGTGCTCGATCTCGACCTGCTCGATTATCGCGGCGAGCGCTGCACTGATGCGGGTGGCATGGATGTGCCGCATCCGCGCATGACGGATCGGGCCTTTGTTCTGCTGCCGCTGGCCGAGATTGCACCGGACTGGTGTGCGCCGGGTTCGGGCAAGCTGATCGGGCATCTGATCGACCAGTTGCCACCAGCCGATATTGCGGCGACGCATCGCTGATGCGGTCGATCAATGATCGCCAGTCACGAGGTTTGCCGCTAGACTCGGGCCATCAAGCAGGGTCTGGCACACCGATACCGGTGGTGATGGCCGAAAGCGGGCAGGGGCGGATTTGTGATGCGTATCGCGTTTATAATCTTGTTGGTCGTGATGGGGCTGTTTGCTGGTGCCTTGCTGCGCACCGAAGCGGTGCTGGCCTGTCCTGCACGCACAACGCCGCATTTCCCCGGCTCGAACTTTGGTGTGTTTGCCGCCTATGAAGCGCTGGATGCGGCGTCCAAGGCGGATCAGGCACAAGCCTTGACGACCTATTTCTTCAATAATTGCCGTGGATCAGACGACGGATCAATCGAGTCTGATCTGGTTCGACGGGTCGACAATATCGCCCTCATGGCAGTCTCGCCGTTTGTCTCCTTTGACACGCCTTTTCTGCTGATCGAGCTACAGGCCCAGCCCTAGCTCCGTAAGCGTGCCGCACCCAGCTGCGCACCGTACTGCGCTGAACGCCGCTGGCCCTTGCCAGACCGGGGCGGGACCGATAGGAAACGCGGTTCAAACTGCAGCGCTTGTTCAAGGAGATCGCGCGTATGGCCCGCGTCACCGTCGAAGATTGTATCGATAAGATCCCTAACCGTTTTCGCCTGGTTCTCTTGGCGGCGCACCGTGCGCGGAATATTTCCGCCGGTTCTGCGCTGACGATTGATCGCGATAACGACAAAAATCCCGTCGTCTCTCTGCGTGAAATCGCCGACGAGACCCTCGATCTCGACGTGCTTCGTGAGAGCCTTATCAATGGCTTGCAGCGCGTTCTGCCGAGCGAAGACGAGGAAGATGCCCGCAAGGCCGAAGGCCGCCAGGAATTCGAAGCCCTGCCAGCCCCGCCGGTCGAACTCGACGAAGCGGAAATGCTCAAAGCCCTGCAAAACGACCGGGACGGCGCGCCTGACGGCCGCCTCTGATGCGCCTTGACTGCCGGGGCGATATCATCTGATACGGTTTCGCCGCCGCCCGCCATCCCGAGCGCGGACGAGCTGATCGAACGGATTCGGAAATATTTTCCGACCGTCGATGCCGATTATGTGCGTCGCGCCTATGATTTTGCCGAAGAGGCGCACCGGCCACAAAGGCGCCAGTCGGGCGAACCCTATTTCGGCCATGTCGTGGCCGTGGCGATCATCCTGACCGAATTGCGCATGGACGTCGCCACCGTCTGTACCGGCCTGCTGCACGATACCGTTGAAGACACACCCGCCACGCTGGACGAACTGGAAACCCTGTTCGGCAGCGAAGTCGCCGGCTTGGTGGACGGTGTCACCAAGCTAGGCCAGATGGAATTGCGTTCGAAGCGCACCAAGCAGGCGGAAAACCTGCAAAAACTGGTCGTTGCGATCTCTTCCGATGTCCGCGTTCTGATCGTCAAATTGTGCGATCGCCTGCACAATATGCGCACGCTTGGTGCCATCCCGCGGCCGGAAAAGCGCGAACGTATCGCACGTGAAACGCTGGAGATTTATGCCCCCTTGGCGCGCCGGATCGGGATTAACCGCGTCTGCGTCGAACTGGAAGATCTCGCTTTCCACCATATCAATCCGGCAGCTCATGAATCGATCAACCGGCGCCTGCAATTGCTGCGCGACGAACATGCCGATGAGGTTTCGGTGGTTTCCGAGGCGATCACCGACAAGCTCGGCGCGGTCGGGATCGACGCGCGCGTCTTTGGCCGCCAGAAGCGGCCCTATTCGATCTGGCGCAAGCTGGAGCGCAAAGGACTGACCTTTGATGATATCGCCGATATCTACGCTTTCCGCGTTATCGTTGCCGAGCCGGATGAGTGCTACCGTGCGCTCGGGGTGATCCACCAGGCTTGGCGCAGCGTGCCGGAACGGTTTCGCGATTTCATCTCGGTACCAAAACCGAATAATTACCGCTCGCTGCACACCACCGTTGTCGGACCCGACAGCGTGCGGATCGAATTGCAGATTCGCACCGAGGCGATGGAGGCGGTTGCCGAGAGCGGCGTCGCGGCCCATTGGCGCTACAAGGACAGTGCCTATCGCTACGACCCCGAGGCGGCCCAGGCCGCCGGTGGCGATCCACTGGAGCGCTTGCGGCCCTTCGTCGAGATTCTCAACCAAGGCGGTGATCCGGACGAATTCCTCGAGCACGCCAAGCTCGAAATGTTTGCTGACCAGGTCTATTGCTTCACGCCGGGCGGCGATCTGATTGCCCTGCCTTCGGGGGCCACGCCGCTCGATTTCGCTTATGCCGTTCATACCGAGCTCGGCCACACCACGGTCGCTGCACGGGTCAATGGCCGCGAACGGCCCCTGCGCACCGAGCTGCACAATGGCGATATCGTCCAGATCGTCAAAGGTGGGGTGCGCCAGCCGCCGCGTGGTTGGGAGAGCTTGGCCGTGACCGGCAAGGCGCGCGCTTCGATCCGGCGTCTGATCCGGGAATCGGAGCGCGACGAGTTCTGCCGCATTGGCAAGATTATGGCCGACCACGCCTTTCGCCGTGAGGGCCGGGCGCTGGTTGAGCCGGATCTCGCCGAAGCCATCAGCCGGCTGGAATTGAAGGACGTGGAAAGCCTCTACGAGGCGCTTGGGCGTGGCCGTATTACCTCAACGGGCTTGCTCAATGCCGTCTTCCCGGGCCGGCTTGATGATCGCAGCGATGTCGTCGAGCGTGATCTGATCGAGGACAAGAAGGCGCGGCTCTATGTGCGCGGACGCGGACTGACGCCGGGCGTGACGCTGCACTTTGCCGAATGTTGTTCGCCGCTGCCGGGCGACCGTATCGTCGGCATGTTGGTGCCCGAGCGCGGCATCGAGATTCACACGATCGATTGCGAACGCCTGGCCCAGTTCGAAGAGGGCGATATGGATCAATGGCTCGACCTGGTTTGGACCGACGAGGCTGGTGCCAGCGCCGTCTCGATGGCGCGCATCAAGGCGGTGATGCACAATGAACCCGGTGCCTTGGCCGAAATTGCCAAAACGGTCGGCGAGAATCGCGGCAATATTGCCAATGTGAAAACCTATAAGCGGGCCCCCGATTTCTTCGAGATGGAATTCGACATCGAAGTCTTCGACACCCGCCACCTGGCCAATGTCCTCGCCGCCGTGCGGATGTGTTCCACCGTGGTTTCGGCGGAACGGATGCGGGCCGAGGCCGAGGAGCAAGACGAATGACACGTGACGAAGTGCTCGATGAATTCCGCGCCTCCGGCGCTTTGCTGGAAGGACATTTCATCCTGTCCTCCGGCCTGCGCAGCGCTGTCTTCCTGCAAAAGGCGAAAGTGTTTGCCGATCCGGAACGCACCGCCCGGCTTTGCAAGGCGCTGGCCGACAAGGTGAGGGCGGAACTCACTGAACAGCCGACCGTCATCGTCTCGCCCGCCGTTGGCGGCATTGTGCCCGGCTATGAGACGGCGCGGCAGATGGGGCTCAAGGCGCTCTATGTCGAGCGCGAGAATGGCGAGTTTACTCTGCGTCGTGGCTTCGAACTCGGTCCTGAGGACCGCGTCCTTGTGGTCGAGGATATTGTTAGCACCGGCCTGTCGTCGCGCGAATGCATCGAGGCGATCCAGGCGACCGGCGCGAGGGTGATTGCCGAGGCCTGTCTGGTGGACCGTTCCGGCGGCGAGGCCGATGTTGGCGTGCCGCTGATCGCGTTGACGCAATACAAGGTGCCGGCCTATCCCGCTGACCAGCTGCCGCCAGAACTCGCCGCGATCCCGGCGATCAAACCCGGCAGCAGAGGTCTAGCCTGATGCTTCGCCTCGGCGTCAATATCGATCATGTCGCTACCATTCGTAATGCGCGTGGCGGGGCGCACCCCGATCCAGTGCGCGCGGCGCGTCAGGCGGCCGAAAGCGGCGCCGATGGCATCACCGCGCATTTGCGTGAGGACCGCCGCCATATCACCGATAGCGATATCGACCGGCTGATGGCCGAGATCGATTTGCCGCTCAATCTGGAAATGGCGGCAACGCCGGAAATGCTCGAGATCGCCCTGCGTCACAAGCCGCATGCGGTCTGCCTGGTGCCGGAAAAGCGTGAGGAACGCACCACCGAGGGCGGGCTCGATATCGCTGCCGGCCACAATCATATCGCGCCCTATGTGCGCCAGCTGGCCGAGGCCGGCATTCGCGTCTCGCTCTTCATCGAGGCCGACCCGGTCCAGATCGCCGTCGCCGAGGCGATGGGCGCCAGCGTCGTCGAACTGCACACGGGAGCCTATTGCGAAGCGGCGATTGCCGGCGATGCCAAGGCCATGGCGCTGCACCTGAAACGTCTGCAGCTGGCGGCGACAGATGGCCATGCGCGCGGGCTGGAAGTCCATGCCGGTCACGGTCTGACCTATGACACGGTGAGGCCGGTTGCCGCGATCCCGGAACTCGCCGAGCTCAATATCGGCCATTTTCTGATCGGCGAGGCGATTTTTCGCGGTCTGCGCGAAGCGGTTACCACCATGCGTGGCTTGATCGCCGAGGCCCGGGCATGATCATCGGTCTCGGCTCAGACCTGATGGACATTCGCCGCATCGAGCGTTCGCTCGAGCGCTTCGGCGACCGTTTCGTGCAACGCGTGTTTACGGAGGTCGAGCAGGCCAAATCCGAAGCGCGCCGCATGCGGGCCGCCAGCTATGCCAAGCGTTTCGCCGCCAAGGAGGCCGGCGCCAAGGCGCTTGGCACCGGGATCGCGCGCGGCGTGTCGTGGAAAGAGATCGGGGTCGTCAATCTGCCCGGCGGCAAGCCGACCCTGGCCTTCACAGGCCGGGCGCTGGAGCGGTTGATCGCGCTGACGCCGGAGGGGATGGAAGCGCATGCCCATATCACCATCACCGATGACCATCCCTACGCCCAGGCCTTCGTCGTGATCGAAGCGCGTGTTATCGGTTCGGCCCATGGTTGATCCAACCGCCGATCTGGAAACCCGCATCGGCTATGTCTTCAAGGACAGAAAGCTGATCGAGCGGGCGCTGACCCATTCCAGCTTTGGCGATGGCCGTCCGGGCTTTCGCAGCTATGAGCGGTTGGAATTTCTCGGCGACCGCGTGCTTGGACTGATGACGGCGGAAGCGCTGTTTCGCGCTTTTGACACGGCGTCCGAAGGTGCGCTGGCACCGCGTTTGAACGCGCTGGTGCGCAAGGAAACCTGCGCCGATGTCGCGCGTGAGATCGACCTCGGCTCGGCCTTGCGCATGGGGCGCTCAGAAGAAAAGGGTGGCGGCAAGGCCAAGACCTCTATCCTCGGTGACGCCTGCGAGGCACTGATGGCGGCGCTCTATCTCGATGGTGGCCGGCCCTGCGTGCAGGCTTTCTATGATACGCACTGGAATGACCGGATCGAAGCGCTCAAATCCAAGCCGTGCGATGCCAAATCGACACTGCAGGAATGGGCCGCCAAGGCCGGCCATGACACACCGCGCTACCGGCTCACCGGGCGCTCCGGCCCCGATCACCGGCCGGTTTTTACGGTCGAGGTCACAATTTCACCGCTTGAGCCGGCTATCGGCGAGGGTGGTACCAAACAGGCGGCCGAGCGCGCCGCCGCAAAGACACTGTTGAACAGAGAGGGCCAAGATGTCGGCTGAAGCAGAAACCCGATTTGGCTTTGCCGCCGTGATCGGTTCCCCCAATGCCGGCAAATCGACCCTGGTCAATGCGCTCGTCGGCGCCAAGATTTCCATCGTCACGCACAAGGTGCAGACGACGCGCTTTGCCGTGCGCGGCGTGGCGATCGAGGACAAGACCCAGATCTGCCTGGTCGATACGCCCGGCGTGTTCGCACCAAAGAACCGGCTCGACAAGGCCATGGTCCGCGCTGCCTGGAGCGGCGCCGATGACGCAGACTGTGTGGTCCACGTGATCGATGTCGGTGCTCGCGACCGCATCGAGGCCGGCAATGGCAAGCCCGGCGACCGTCTGATGGTTGAAGATGATGACCGCGTCATGGAAGGCCTCAAACTGGCCAATCGTCAGGCGACGCTCGTGCTCAACAAGATCGACACCATCGATAGCGATCATCTGCTGGCGATGTCGAAAGAGCTCTACGATACGGGCATTTATTCCGACGTTTTCATGATTTCCGCCAAAAAAGGCTTCGGCGTTCCGCTGCTCAAAGCGCATCTGGCGACCCTGATGCCACAAGGCGTCTGGCATTATCCCGAAGACCAGATCGCCGATCTGCCGCAACGCCTGCTCGCCGCCGAGATCACCCGCGAAAAACTCTATCTGCGCCTGCACGAGGAATTGCCCTATGCCTCGATGGTCGAGACAGAGAGCTGGAAAAAGCTGCGCGACGGTTCTGTCCGCGTTGAGCAATCGATCATCATCGAGCGCGACAGCCAAAAACCCATCGTGCTCGGCAAGCATGGCTCAGCCGTCAAAGCGATTGGGGAAGCGGCCCGGCGTGAGCTGGAAGAAATGCTCGGCTGCCGGGTGCATCTCTTCATCAATGTGAAGGTCGACCCACGCTGGATGGCGCGGCGGTCCCACTTCTCTGATGTCGGGCTTGATTTTGATGCTTAGGCATTGCGATGGAATGGTCTGATAGCGGCATTGTCCTGGCGGTTCGGCCGCACGGGGAGACCAGCGCGATCATCGAGGTGCTGACGGCTGAGAATGGCCGCCATGCCGGCCTAGTGCGCGGCGGGCGCTCGCGCAGCATGCGGCCGGTGCTGCAGCCGGGCAATCGTGTCGCGGTCACCTGGCGGGCGCGGCTGGCCGATCATCTCGGTACTTTTGTCGTTGAAGCCGAGCATCTGGGCGCTGGCGCTGTGATGGAAAACCGCGCTGCCCTGGCGGGGCTCAACTCAGCCTGCGCCGTCGCCGTGATGGCCTTACCTGAGCGTGAGCCACATCCGCGTGTCCATGAGGGCTTTGGCATTTTTCTCGCGGCGCTGGAGCAGGAGGATGTCTGGCCGGCACTCTATGTCAGCTGGGAAGCGGGACTGTTGTCCGCTCTGGGCTATGGCCTCGATCTCGATACCTGCGCCGTCACCGGCGTCATCGATGATCTCACCCATGTCAGCCCGCGCACCGGCCGCGCCGTCTGCCGCGAAGAGGCGGCGCCCTATCTGGCCAAACTGCTGCAAATCCCCGGCTTCATGCAGGGCTCCGGCACGATCGAGCCCGGCGATATCGCCATGGGCCTGGCCCTGACCGGCTATTTCATCGATCGCCGCGTGCTGTGGCAGATCGACAAGCAATTGCCCGGAGCGCGGGCGCGCATGATCGCCGAGCTGGAGCGGGTGGGGCGGCTTTAGGATGGCGCGCGTGGTGTGGGCTCGGAGTTTGTTCGCAGACCGCCCTACCAATCGTATCGGGTAGGGGTCTCGCCCATCAGATCTAGGGTGAAGCACGAATTGGAATTGGATGGTCGTAGCGCGACCCACTTATGGCTACCGACCAACAGCTTTGCTTCCGTGGGAAACCTCAAGCGATTTGAATTGCTTGGCTCCGGGCAGAAATCGCTAGAGGACAATTTTAGCAACTCGTACCCCCCAGCAACGAGGGTGATTTCAACTATATGGTCGGCAATTTCGGGGTTACAATCGAAAAGGATAGTGCAACCGTCCAATTCAAGTAAATTGCAGGTCGGCTGAAATCGTTCGATGAATGGCTCGGACAAGGATTCAAAATAAAATTGAGTTCGATCCACTTCTAGAATTGACACCGATCTCGAAGTGCGAATTTCGTCTTCGTGGACCTCTCCTCCTAATTTCGTTGGGTACTCAAGGCCATCAACATTCTCAACATATCTCGAATGCTCGAGTGTGTCGGGCATAATCCAACTGAATCCAAAGCTATATTGAGAGTTTTTGGTGCGACCTTTTCCCCTCTCTTCCCACTCCTCCAAAGTCTCGACGATGCGCGCATTCCCGCCACCGAACGTTAGCCCGAGAAGCCCGTCCGAGTGGGCGCGCAGCGAAAGGTATGTTTGAAAGAAAAACTCACCTTGGCAGCTGTCCCAAATTGACGAGTCCAGCTTCACTTTGGTGCCGAGCTGATTTAGCGGAATGTTTGCTTCAAGGAGGAATTGAATTCGTTTAGTAGTACGGTCGATTCCCTGAAATTTCGCACCTATAGCCGAATTAATCTCGTCTCCCCACGCGCTGAAAAAGTCCTTTTGTTCAGCATCATTGAGCTGCAAATCCAAATATCGCGACCTAATCGCATAACCTCGATTTGAATCGAGCGCTACTCGAATGCGTTCGCGATCAAAAATATCGCAATGCTGGACCCCATTTTTGTATGCGAGCTTTTGTAAACTCGTAATGATTCCGGGAGTAAGTCCAACATTTGTAAAAAATACAAATGATTTTGGGTTGGGCGTTTGATCTCTCTTGACCCGAAATGCGGCACCCAGATCGGATTCGAATTTTTTCTTGATTTGCTTGCGGTGTTGTTGGGTGTCGGTGGCCCCGTTTACAAAACCGACTGCTCCAAAACACAATTCGCCCTCATACAGTGCTTGGATATCGCGGGCTTCATCCGGGCCGCCCTTGGGTAGACGTGGCCTAACATCTGAAAACCCGTGTTGAACGGACAATATTTCGAGGCACATTCGCTCGCGCCCAGCCTGTCGAGAGTCTAAGTAGTCTTTCAGCCGTCGTTCTGTTTCGCTCATCGGTCGAACTTGCCCTTGGGTTGTGATGGACGTGATTGGTTGCATTAGCACATCGGTGGATGAGGGCGCACTGTTGGAAGCGGAATCCCACGCACAACCCTAGAAGACTAGCATCGGATTGGTCAAAGCGACCGTGAACGAGCACCCAGAAATATTCCGTTTGGCTGGTAGAGACCCCTTTCCCCACATATTCCTGCGCCCCGTCCCTGTGCCACAAGCCAATCGCCCTATACTGAAAGCCACGAATCACGAGGCGAAGTCCCATGGGCGATAATTTCGATCCGGATGCCGGTCATATCATCGAGGAACCCTTTGATGAGGCGCTGTCCAAGCGCTATCTGGCCTATGCCCTGTCGACGATCACCCAGCGCGCTCTGCCCGATGCCCGCGACGGCCTGAAACCGGTCCATCGGCGGCTTCTCCATGCGATGCGCGAGCTGAAGCTGAACCCGGAATCGGCGTTCAAGAAATCCGCCCGCGTCGTCGGTGATGTGATCGGTAAATACCACCCCCATGGCGACCAGTCGGTCTATGAGGCGTTGGTGCGTCTGGCCCAGGATTTCGCCTCGCGCTATCCGCTGGTCGATGGCCAAGGCAATTTCGGCAATATTGACGGCGATAGCGCCGCCGCCATGCGCTACACCGAAACCCGCCTGACCAAGGCTGCCGAACTGGTGTTGCAGGATATCGAGCACGGCACGGTCGATTTCGAGGACACTTATGATGGCTCCGAGCGCGAGCCCCTGGTCCTGCCGGGCGCATTCCCCAACCTGCTCGCCAATGGCTCGACCGGCATTGCCGTCGGCATGGCGACCTCGATCCCGCCGCACAATGCCTACGAGCTGTGCAAAGCGGCGCGGCATCTGATCAAGAAGCCGGATGCCGAAGTCATCGATCTTCTGAAATATGTCAAAGGCCCCGATTTTCCGACCGGTGGCATTATCATCGAGCCGGAAGCGGCCATCCGCGAGGCCTATGAGACCGGGCGCGGCGGCTTCCGCGTACGGGCGAAATGGGAGACCGAGGATATCGGTCGCGGCATGTGGCGCATCGTCATCACCGAAATCCCGTATCTGGTTCAAAAATCCAAACTGGTCGAACGCATCGCCTTGATGATGGAAGCCAAGCGCCTGCCTTTGCTCGAAGATGTGCTCGATGAGAGCGCCGAGGATATCCGCCTGGTGCTGGAGCCGAAGAGCAAGCTGGTCGATCCGGAATTGCTGATGGAGTCGGTGTTCAAGCTGACCGATCTGGAAAACCGTTTCCCGCTCAATCTCAATGTGCTCGATCCTGAAGGCACGCCGCGGGTGATGAGCCTGAAGGATGTGCTGGCGATCTGGGTCGAACACAGGCGCTCGGTTGCCGTGCGCCGGGCCGAGACGCGGCTGGCCAAGGTGCAGGACCGGCTCGAAGTGTTGGCCGGCTATCTGATTGTCTATGCCGATCTGGACGAGGTGATCCGCATCATCCGTTTCGAGGACAAGCCCAAAGACTTGTTGATGAAGACATTCGAACTGTCCGACCGGCAGGCCGAGGCCATTCTCAACATGCGGCTGCGCAGCTTGCGCAAGCTGGAAGAGCTCGAAATTCGCAAGGAAGACGACACTTTGCGCGGCGAACGTCAGAGCTTGGCTGACCTGATCGCCTCGAGCGAGCTGCAATGGGCCAAGGTCGATGGCGAGATCGCAGACGTCGAGAAATTCTATGGGCCAAAGTCGGCAATCGGTGCGCGCCGCTCGGTCTTCGCCGATGCGCCGCTGGTCACTGCCGAAACCTCGATCGAGGCCTTCATCGTGCGCGAACCGATCACCGCCGTGCTCTCCGAGCGTGGTTGGGTGCGCACGCTCAAAGGCCATGCTTCCGACGTGACCGAGTTGAAATTCAAGGAAGGCGACCGCTCTGCCTTCGCCATCAAGTGTGAGACCACCGACAAGCTGTTGATGTTCGCCACCGACGGCAAATTCTACACTTTCGATGCCAATAAATTGCCCGGCGGGCGCGGCCATGGCGAGCCGGTGCGGCTGCATGTCGACCTGCCCGAAGATGCGGCGCCAATCGGCCTGTTCAAATACGATCCGACGCGCTCCCTGCTGGTCGCCTCCGGCGAGGGGCATGGCTTTAGGGTGCTGGAAAAGGATTGCATGGCCGCGACCAAGGGCGGCAAGCAAATCCTCAACCTCAATGCCGGCGACGAGGCCCTGCTGTGCATCCCGGCGATGGGCGACCAGGTCGCGGTGATCGGCGAGAACAAGAAATTGCTGGTCTTCCCGCTCGACGAAATTTCGGTGATGTCGCGCGGCAAGGGCGTACGCCTGCTCGGCGGCAAGGGGGCGCGTGTTGCCGATGTGATGGTGTTCACGGCCGAGGAGGGCCTCTCCTGGCTTGACGGTGCCGGTCGCCGCCATGCGCTCGATGACTGGCAGATGTGGGGGGCCAAACGCGCCCAAGCCGGCAAGATGGCACCACGCGGTTTCCCGCGCAGCCTGCGCTTCGCGCCGCGCGGTTCGGAATTCCTCGCTTCACAGGCGAAAGCGCAATAACTAGACTGCCCAATTGAGACTTTGCCCCCAGCCCGCCCGGGAGACTTATTCATGGACGCCTCATTGATCCTTCTGATCGTCGTCATCGCCGTCGGCTTCATGCTGGTGATGATCTATAACCGCCTCGTCGCGCTGCGGCAGACCTGCAACCAGGCTTGGGGCGATGTCGATGTCCAGCTCAAGCAGCGCCATGATGTCATCCCCAATCTGGTCGAGACCGTGAAGGGCTATGCCAGCCACGAGAAAGACACGTTGGAAAACGTCATCAAGGCGCGCCAAACCGCGATGGCTGCTCCGAATGTGAAAGAGCTCGCCGGTGCGGAAAACATGCTCTCCGGCGCCCTGCGTCAACTGTTTGCCCTGTCGGAAGCCTATCCCGACCTGAAGGCCAACCAGAACTTCATGCAATTGCAGAGCGAATTGTCGGATCTGGAAAACAAGATCGCTGCCGCGCGCCGCTTCTTCAACAATGCCGTGGCTGAGTTCAACACCTCGATCGAACAATTCCCGGCCGTGCTGATGGCGTCGATGTTTGGCTTTGCCAAGCGTGACTTCTTCGAAGTCGGTGAGGGCGAGCGCGCTGCACCCCAGGTCAAATTCTAGGATTTTGAGCCATGATGTTCGGGGCCGCGGGACTGCGCAGCCATATCTGGAACAATAATCTCAAATCGATTGCCTTGCTGGCCGGGTTTCCGGTCCTGCTGACCCTGATCGGCTATGCCATCGCCCTGATCGTCATCGCGATGAGCGGTGAGGGCGATTACATGGCCTCCAAGGGCAGTTACGGCGCGGCGACGCTGGGCGATTCCATGATGGCGGCGGTTTATATCCTGCCGCAAATTGCTGTCTTCGCCTCGATTGCGGCCGGGATCTGGTTCGTCATCGCCTGGTTTGGCCACCAGGCGATGATCAATGCCGCCACGGGTGCCAGCTCCGTGACCCGCAAGGATGAGCCGCGCTTTTATAATTTGCTGGAAAACCTGTGCATTTCCAGGGGCATGACGGTGCCGAAAATGGCGATCATCGAAACGCCCGGCCTCAATGCCTATGCCTCGGGGCTACGCGAGGGCCAATACACCGTGACGGTCACGCGCGGTCTGATGCAGACCCTCAATGATGCCGAGCTGGAAGGCGTGCTGGCGCACGAACTCTCGCATATCCGCCACCAGGATGTGCGGCTGCTGGTGATCGCGATCATCTTTGTCGGCATCATTTCCTTTGCCGCCGAGATTGCCTTTCGCGGCATGTTTTATGGCGGCATGCGCGGCGGCGGCCGGCGCAGTGGATCGCGTAATGGCGGTGCGCTCATCATTATCGCCATGGCCTGCATCGCTGTCGCCTATCTGCTTGGTATCATGATCCGTTTCTCGCTGTCGCGGCGGCGCGAATACATGGCCGATGCGGGCGCGGTCGAACTGACCCGCAACCCCGATGCGATGATCTCGGCGCTGGCGAAAATCTCGGGCCATTCCGAAATCGACAAGGCGCCGGAAGAGGTGCGCGAAATGTTCATCGAGAACCACAGCACGGGCTTCATGGGCGTGTTCGCGACGCATCCACCGATCGAGAAACGCATCGAGGCGCTGGTGGAATATGCCGGTGGAAAGCGGGCGCAGCGGGTGTCGAGTGTGCCGCAGGTTTAGTCTCGACTTGCTTTTACGCTCTACCTACGTCTCCGTTCATGTTGACAAAATCTGCACTTGCACAGTGCGATTAGGTTGTGCTATCCAGTGAGTGCACGTGGATTCGTCTGCGGCATTTTTGGTCGCCTCGCGACACAACCTATGGAGAATGAAAATGGGCGTTACGACGCACAAAATTCGCGCACCTGAAGCGCGCCGCATTAAGCACCCCGTATTCCCTGAAATCGAGAAACACTATCTGACCGTCCGGGCAATAGATGTGCCCGACGGTATCCGGAAGGACGCCAACGCGCGTGACGGCGAAGGGCAGGACTTGCGGAAACAAGTCTATCGGGAAGTGCAAAAGAGCCTTTTGGCTGAGAACTCCCTTCCCGGCATTTTTGATCTTAAGAATAAGGGGATCGTCATACTCGCCGAAAGCGTGCGGAAGGTCGGTGAAGACGTTTATGAGATCCGGATTCGGGAGGGCCAAGGGATTGTCGATGGCGGCCATACATACGAAATCATCTGCAAAGCGCAGGCTGAGGACAGTATTCCCGAGGATCAGTATGTCGAAATTCAAATTCGTACTGGCGTCGATGATGATCTGATTACCGAAATTTCAGCGGGCTTGAATACGGGCATCGCGGTGAAGCATCACTCTATCGCAAACCTTGACGGCAAATACGAGTGGATCAAGGAAGAGGTGGCAGATCAGCCGTACGCATCGAGGATCGCTTGGCGCGAAACTGACGCTGGCGATTATGATGTACGTGACTTGATTTGCGTTCTTGAAGCGATGAACGTTATCGATTTTGCTAACGAAAGCGGCATCCACCCGATTTCTGCCTATGAGGCGCGCGAGAGGGTCACCAAAAAATTCTCCGACGATGCAGACCTGAACGAACTTAGTCCCAAACATTCTACTTACCAACGTTTGCGGCCGTTGCTCCGGGACGCTCTTGTGCTCTACGATACCATTCGTCATGACTTTCGCGAGGTCTACAATCGCGAAACCTTGGGGAATGCCGGGGCCCTCGATATCGTGGAGAGGGCTCGGAAGGGGAAATCGTTTGATTTCCCGTTCGCGGGTCTCGATGACTCTGAGTACCGTTTGACCAAAGGCGCGCTGTATCCGATTTTCGCGGCGTTTCGGAACAAGGTTTGGATCAACTCGGAAACGGGTCTCGCTGAATGGGATGGGGGCTTTGATTCAGTTCTGGAGCTGTGGGACACGACTGCCGTAGAGCTGGTCAGGCAGACTAAGGCGGCAATAAAGGATTACGGGCGGAAGCCAGATGTCCTTGGTAAATCACGCGGCCATTGGAACAATGTCCACAAGACCGTTGAGGTCCACCTGCTTCGTAGTCTTCACCGGTCGAAATAATCTGACCGGGCTGAGAGGGCAGGCTGGTCCTGCCCTCTCAATTTGGCTGGCCAGATAGCGCGTTGAGTACTGTCATTGGTCGCTCTCCACAACGGGCTCCTCCGTCTCCTCCTCCTCCAGCAGACCGGCAAATGCCTCGCGGAAGATGAACCAGACTGAGGTGAACAGCGCGGCGATCACCGGGCCGAGAATGATCCCGACGGCACCGAACATGGCCAGCCCGCCCAGGGTCGAGATCAGCACCATCAGGTCTGACATTTTCGCATCCTTGCCCACCAGCATCGGCCGCAGGATATTGTCCGAGGTCGAGACCACGACGGCGCCCCAGACCGCCAGCGCGATGCCGGCGACGGGGTGACCCGAGGCGAGCAGCCAGATCGCGGCGGGCCCCCAGATCAGCGGTGGTCCGATCATCGGGATGATGGAGAGCAGGGTCGCGACCGCAGCCCAGAAGATCGCGCCGGGCACACCGGCGGCGAACAGGCCGATCCCCGTCAGCGAGCCTTGCACCAGCGCGATCAGGAAGGAGCCCTTCACCGTGGCGCGAATGGTGGAGATGGCGCGCTCGGCCAGCAATTCGCGATCCTTGCGCACCATCGGGATCAGATTGACCGCCTGGCGTCCGCTCTCGCGCCCGGTGAGCAGGAAGAAGAACAGCGCATAGATCAGGATGAAAAGGTTGAGCGCCGCGATCAGCACGCCGCCGGTGCCGGCACGCAGGCTGGAGACGAGGATGCGCCCGACCGACCCGGCCAGCGACCCGATCTGGGTGGCGATGGTGGCCTGATACTGGATCATCTCATCGCGAAACGGCAGCCAGGCCGGCAGGCTGTCGAGCCCGTTCTCGCGGATCAGCGTCACCTGTTCCTGCACCCAGGGCGTCACCATGCCCATGACCTCAATCGCCTGCTCCGCGACGACGCCGAGCAGGATGGAGGCCGGGATCACAAAGGCCAGCACCGAGCCGGCCACCAGCAGCCCCGCAGAAATCCCTTTGCGCCCGCCCAGCCCGGCACTGAGCCAGTCCTGCGGCGCCTGCAGGAAGAGCGTCAGAACCGCCGCGAGGAAGAGCGCCGCGAGATAATCGCGGATCATCCACAGGAAGATCCAGGAGACGACCAGCGCGAGGATAATGATGAAGCCGCGCTCGATGGCGATTTTTCGGATCGGGGTCATGGCGGCATCTTATCGCGCGGCGCAGATTCGCCAAGGGTGGGGGCGGGCGAGCTTACTTCTTCTCATATATATACCTTGTCATCCCGGACCCTCGCCTTCGCGAGGGCAGGCGGATGCCCCGCGGATGCGGGGCGCAGATCCGGGACCCAGAAGCGCCAAGGCGATTCCCGTTGGGCAAACCGGCGAAATCCGAACCTTCGATACGAGAGCCACCAAGCGTCGGGCGTCTGGATCCCTGACCTATGCCCGGATCGCTTCGCGTCCGGGCATAGGTCAGGGATGACAAAAATTTGCATTTTGTGAGTAAGAGAGGTGGCGCCATGCGCCAGCCACTACCCGTACAACCATTCCGGCAACGCCGTCGCCAACCACGGCAGCAGCACCACCGCCAGGATCGCCAACAACTGAATGATCACAAACGGGATCGCGCCGCGATAGATCGCCGCGGTCGTCACCGAAGGCGGGGCGACGCCGCGCAGGTAGAAGAGGGCGAAACCAAACGGGGGCGTGAGGAAGCTGGTTTGCAGATTCATCGCCATCAACACGCCGAGCCAGACCGGGTCGATCCCCATGACCAGCAGGATCGGCGCGACGATGGGCACGACGACGAAGGTGATCTCGATAAAGTCGAGGAAGAAGCCCAACAGGAACATCACCAGCATCACGACGGCCAGCGCGCCATACTTGCCGCCGGGCACGGCGGTGAGGGCGTGCTGCACGACGAGGTCACCGCCAAGCTCGCGGAAGATCAGGGAAAACAGCGCCGCGCCGATCAGGATCACGAACACCATGGCCGAGATATTGGCGGTCGAGGCCATCACATCGTCAAGCACGCCGGAGCGTTTCAGACGCAGCAGGCTGAGCGCCGCACCGACCAGGGTGATGGCGACGAGCACGAAGGCGAACATCGTGGCGGCCGGGCCGAGATCGGCGACATAGAGGCGGCGGTCGGCGCCAATATTGGCGACGACCACAAGGGCAAACAGGCCGAGCAGGGCGGCGAGGCCGGCAAAGGCGACGAGCTGGCCAGGCAACGGGTTCTTCGCAGCGCCGGCATTGCGCGCACCGGCGATAAAGGTCGCGCCCACAGCGCCGACACCGGCGGCTTCTGTGGGTGTGGCGACACCGGTCAGGATCGAGCCGAGCACGGCAGTCATCAGCGCCAGCGGGGGCAGCAGGGCGTGCAGCAGCTGACCCCAATCGGTGGTGCCTTCGCTGGCAGGAGCGGCGGGCGCGTCATTGGGGCGGAAGATGGCGATGCCGATCTGGTAGAGAATATACATGCCCACCAGAAGCAGGCCCGGGATCAGCGCGCCGGCGAAGAGATCGCCGACCGAGACGATATCCGGCGAGAAAATTCCCTGCGAGCGTTGGGCCTGCTGATAGGCATTGGAGATCTGGTCACCGAGCAGGACGAGGACGATGGAGGGCGGAATGATCTGGCCCAGCGTGCCGGACGCCGCAATCGATCCGGCGGCGAGCTCCGGCGAATAACCGCGTTTGAGCATGGTGGGCAGGGATAACAGGCCCATCGTCACCACGGTCGCGCCGACAATGCCGGTTGAGGCGGCCAGCAGCGCGCCGACAATGATGACCGAGATGCCCAAGCCCCCGCGCATGGTGCCAAACAAGGCCCCCATCGCTTCAAGCAATTCCTCGGCGATGCGCGATTTTTCCAGCATCACGCCCATGAAGACAAACAGCGGCACGGCGACGAGGATGGAGCGATCCATCTCCATCAGATTGCCGTAAATGCGCTGCGGGAAAGCGCGCAAATGCACCGGGTCGAACAAGCCAAGGCCCAGGCCGAGGAAGGCGAAGGCCAGTGCAACGCCGGCCAGGGTGAAGGCGACCGGATAGCCGCGCAGCAAGGCGGCGAAGGCGACCAGGAACATCAAGAAGGGCAGGAGTTCGATGAACAGGTTCATCCTACATCTCTCCCGCGCTGGCATTGGCCGGGGTTGGCGGCGCCTCCTGGCCGGCAATCGTCAGGGCGGCACGGGCCGCCATTGAAAGGCCTTGCAGGATCATCAGGATGGCAAACAGCGGGATGGCGGTCTTCAGCGCAAAGACCAGCGGCAGACCGTCAGCTTCGCGCGAACGCTCCAGAATGCGCCAGGTCGAATTCATATAGCCGGTTGAAGCCCACAGGATCAGCGCGCTCGTCGGGATCAGGGCGAGATAAGTGCCGATCAGATCAACCCAGGCTTTGCCGCGCTCGCTCATCTTGGAATAGAAAATATCGACTCTGACATGGCCGTCGCTGAGCAGGGTTGAGGCTGAGGCGAGCAGGAAGAGCAAGGCGTGCATGTAGATGACGCTCTCGGCCAGCTTGGTCGAGGCATAGCCGAACACATAGCGCTGGATCACCACCGTCGCCGTCGCGATCACCAGGCCGAGCGCGAACCAGCGCGCCGCGCCGCCCAAGCTCAGATTGAGGGAGTCGATGAGGCCGATGGCGCGGCGCAGGCCGCCGGCGAGGATAGTTGGCAGGGTGAGGAAGCGTCCGGCCAGACCGGCCACTAGCGGGATTAGCAGCAGCGGCCAACCATATTGACCCAGCGTGCCGAGCACGCCGCCAATCGCCTGGGCCTGGCTGGCCAGATGCTCGCTCGCCCAAGCGGCAACGCCGCCGCCAGTGGCGATATCGCCCACCGTCAGCGCCAGCATGAGCGCACCGGTCGTCAGGATCAGTCCGTCGCCCGCGCGTCTCATGCCTAGCGGCCCAGCACGCGTTCGCGCTGTGCCATATAGGGCATCTCGGAGATCCGGTCCCAGCCACGCATCGCGTTGCGCGCGGCCAGATAGCTGTCATAGACACGCCGCGTCATCGCATCGCCATTGGCGGTGTCGGCCACGACCTGTTCTGAGACCACACCAATCCGGTCCCAGATCTCGTCGCTGAAGGAGCGCAATTGCACACCGTGCTGATTGATCAGCACATCCAGCGCGAGGGCATTTTGATACTGGAACTCGGCCAGGCACTGATTATTGGCGGCCCAGCATGCCTGTTTCAGGATGGCCTTGTGGTCGGATTCAAGACCGTTCCAGACATCGAGATTGATGCCGACGCCGAGGCTCGAGCCTGGTTCGTGAAAGCCGGGGCCGTAATAATAGGGCGCTTCGCGATAGAAGCCGAAGGCAAGATCATTCCACGGGCCGACCCATTCGGTCGCGTCGATGGCGCCCGATTGCAGCGCCGGATAAATCTCACCGCCCGAGAGGGTGACGGCGGCGGCGCCAAGCTCGCGCAGCACCGAGCCGCCGAGGCCCGGCATCCGCATGCGCAGACCGCGGAAATCTTCCAGCGTATTGATTTCGCGTTTGAACCAACCGGCCATCTGGTGGCCGGAATTGCCCGCTTGGAAGGGCTTGATGTTGAATTGGGCCGAAAGCTCGTCCCACAACGCTTGGCCACCGCCAAACTCGACCCAGCCCATGATCTCGCTCGCGGTCATGCCCATCGGCACGGCTGTGAAGAAATTGAAGGCTTGCGACTTGCCCTGCCAGTAATATTCGGCGCCGTGATACATGTCGGCGGTGCCTTCGGAGACCGCATCAAAGGCCTCAAAGGCGCTGACCAGCTCGCCAGCGGCATAGACGCGAACCTCCAACGAGCCGCCCGAGGCGGCAGTGGCGAAGGCGGCGACATTATTGGCGGCCGTGCCGAGGCCGGGGAAATTGGCCGGCCAGGTCGTGACCATGCGCAATTGCTTGACGCCGCGCAGAATGGCTGGCGAGGCGGGGGCGGCCGTCTGGGTCGTGTCGCCGCAGGCGGTTGCGACGGTTGCCGCGGCGATGCTCGCACCGCTGAGAAATGTGCGTCTGTCCATGAATGTCTCCCCCAAGAGTGCGTCAGTCGTGTTTCGGCGTGCAGTCTATGTCGTCCTCATCCTCGAATTCCAGCTCGGCATGCGGCTGCCAACCCGCCGGGGTGAGGACTTGAAGTGGTTGGAACTCGGCCTTGTAGGTCATTTTGCGGCTGCCGCGAACCCAATAGCCCAGATAGACGAAGGGCAGGCTGGCAAGCTCCGCCTGTCGGATCGCATCGAGAATCATATAGGCGCCAAGGCTGCGGCGTCCGGCGTCCGGATCGAAAAAGCTGTAAATCATCGACAGTCCGTCGCGCAGTCGATCGGTCAGGACCGCCGCCACCAGTTCGCCTTCCGCATCGCGGTATTCGGTCAAATGGGTGCGCTGGGCGCCATCCTCGATCATCATCACGAATTCGCCGAACGACATGCCCGCCATATCGCCATCATGATGGCGGCTTTCCAGATAGCGATCGAGCAGCTCATATTGTTCCATCGTCGCCGCCACTGCGTGGGTGGAGACTCGCAAATCGCTGTTGCGACTCAGAATTTTGCGCCAACGCCTTTTCCAGATGAAGTGCCCGGTATCGATGCGGACCGAGCGGCAGGCATCGCATTTCTCGCAGGCTGGCCGGTAGAGGACGGCCTGGCTGCGGCGAAAGCCGGCATGGGTGAGGGCGTCGTTCAGCGCCGGACCTTCGCCGGGTTCGATCCGGGTGAAGACCTTGCGTTCCATCCGGCCCGGCAGATAGGGGCAGGGCGCGGACGCGGTCAGGAAAAATGGAATTTGTTGGGTGGCAAACGGGTGGGTCACGTTTTCGCCTTGGGTTCAATCTGGATGCTCAATCGAGCGGGTTACTGGAGCGCGCTCAAGCCCCACCGAGCGCGTAATACATCGCAATATAGGCGGTATATCCGGCCCAGAACAAGATGATAAGTGGTGTGCCGGCGCGCAGATAGTCGATGAAGCGATAATGGCCCGGCCCCATCACCAGCAAATTGGTCTGATATCCGATCGGTGTGGCGAAGGACGTATTGGCGGCCAACAGTACCGTCATCGCGAACAGGGTCGGGTCTGCGCCCATCTGGTGCGCGGCTCCGATGGCGATCGGCGTGAACAGAATGGCCGTGGCGTTGTTGGACAGGACATTGGTCAAAAGCGCGACCAGAATGAACAGGGCCGACATCAGCACAACAGGCCCGAACGGCTCAAACACCGAAACGACGCCGAGCGCCAGCAAGTCGGCCGCGCCGGTGGACTGCATGGCCGTGCCGAGGGCGATGGCCGATCCGATCAGCAGATAGACCCGGATATCGACGGCGCGCGCCGCCTGACGGGTATTGAGACAACCACCAACGATCATCGCGACAGCGCCGAGGAAGGAGGCGACTGCAATCGGCATGGTTCCCGTCGCGGCGAAGAGGACGACCCCGGCGAAGATCGCGCGCGCAATATTGGCGCGGCGCGGGTCGGCCAGGGCCGTCGAGGACCACTCCATCAGCAGAAGATCACGATCAGCCCGCATCGAGCGCATCGCATTGGAGGTGCCGAACAATAACAATGTGTCGCCCGCCTCGAGACGGATCTCTCCCATGCGCGAGCGGATCATCCGGCTGCGGCGTTGGATCCCCAGCACAACGCACCCGGTGGCATGGCGAAAGCCAATCTGGGCAATCGTCCGGCCGATCAGGCGCGAGCCTGGCGCGACCACAGCTTCAGTCATTTTCAACTGGTCGCCCGGGTTGGGCTCCTCGCCGGGGCCAGGGCCGGAGGTCCGCAACAGGCCGCGCATGAAATCAGCGTTTTTCGAGAGAAGGTCGGTGAGGGTCTGGCGCGTCGCGGCGACGATGACAAGATCACCCGGACGCAATTCTATCTGGTCGAAGGGCGGGAGCAAGGCGTGCTCGCCGCGCTGGATCATGCGCACGGTCATGTCAGGCAAATCGACGAACATGCCGGCGACTGGTTTCTTGCCGGCCAGCGGGTGATCACTGGTCACTTCAAGCTGGGCGATGAATTGGCGCCCGCCGGCGCCGGCCAGTTCTTCTTCCATCGAAGAGTGATCGGGCAGAAGCTTGGGCAGGATGAACATGACGTAGAGCACGCCAATCCCCGCGAGGAAAAGGCCCGGTCCGGTCGGGGCGAAAAACCCCAGATGGACGCCGGTTGTCGTCAGCAGTGAATCGGCGACGAGAAGATTGGTTGAGGAGCCTATGAGCGTCGTCATTCCAGCGAAAATGCAGATATAGCTCAACGGGATCATGAGTTTGGAGGCGCTCTGTTCCATCCGCTTGGCGATGGCGCCGAGGATGGGAACGAACATCACCACGACTGGCGTATTGTTGATAAAAGCACTGATCACAAAGACAAAGGCGAACATGCCCAGCAGTGTCGCTTTAGGGTATTGGTCGAAGGAGCGCAGCAACGCCTGGGTTGGACCTTCCATTGCGCCGGTCTGGAATATGCCCTGACCCACGATCAGCAAGGCCATGATCGTGATCAAGGCCGGGTTGGCGAAGCCGGCCAACAGTGCGCTGACCGAGGGATTGTCGGTTTCGAGCGGGAAAAAATGGAAAAAGACCAGCAATATGGCCACGATGGCCGCAGAGACCATTTCGATCGCGAAACGCTCCCAGCAATAGAAAACAATCGCGATACACAGGCCGGCAAGCACAGCCCACATCTGCCAATCGTTTACCGATGTCATGTCTGGCATATTGTTGTTTCAGGAAGCGTCGGACCCGATCTGGCCATTGCAAGGCTAGCATGCGGCCGCCGCGCTTGCGAAGCCCTTTTGGTGCGTGGCGCTGTCTGTGATGTCGCTTCGGTCTCAGTCAGAAATCAGAGTTCGTGACCGGACGGCAGGATAGGTGCTTCGCGCAGCAGCACAATCGAGATGCGTCGATTGCCGGGCATGTAGGGATCGTCGGGATAAAGTGGTTCGGACCCCGCCTTGCCCCGCACGTCATAGATGCGGTCATCATTGACCCCGGCCTCTTGTAGCACGGCGCGCGCGGCATTGGCGCGGTCAGCTGAAAGATTCCAGTTGGTGTAGTCGCCGCTGCCGGCCGGCCCGGAATCGGTGTGACCGGAGATCGACAGGCGATTGGGTAGGCGGTCTGCAATGGCGGCAATGGCGTTGAGCAGGGTCACTGCGCGGGGATTTGGCTCGGCGACGCCGGGCTGGAACATCGGCCGCCCCTCTTGGTCGATCAACTGGATGCGCAGACCTTCCGGGGTGACGTCCATGATGACCTGGTTGGAGAGCTCGGCCAGTTCCGGCATTGATTGCATCGCTTGGCGCAGTGACATCGCAGCGCTCTGGAACAGGGCATCCTCGCGGCGTTGTTGTGCCTGGGCCATAGCGGACTGGGTGACTTGCGGGGTCTCGGTCGATTCGGATGTCGAGGCCGGCGTCGCCTGCTCGCTCTCATCGCTGTCCTGCGGCACAGTCGGGGCGAGGCGGCGCACCATTGAAGCATCGCCATTGCCCTGCACGCCATCCTGACCTGGCGTCGTGCCGCCAAAAGGCTGACCCGATCCAGAGGTCGAGGGGCTCACACTGGCGGGTGCGAAGTAGTCGGCAATGCCACGCTTTTGCTCGGGCGTGGTGGTATTGATCAGCCACATCAAGAGGAAGAAGGCCATCATCGCGGTCACGAAATCGGCATAGGCAACTTTCCAGGCACCGCCATGGTGTCCGCCTGCGACCTTGGTGATCTTCTTGATGATGATCGGCCTGTCGTTCGCCGCCATGTCTACCCACCTTGTTTACACTCACCCAACTCCTGTAGACGGTTAACGTTAAGGCCAGGTTTCGAGCCGGTATGTGAAGGGAAGACTTTGATTGATAGCCGAGCTTTCCGCGACGCTTTGGGGTGTTACCCCACGGGCGTGACCATCGTCTCGACCTATGCCGGTGGCGTTGCCCTGGGCATGACGGTGAATTCCTTCGCCTCGGTTTCGCTTGAGCCACCGCTGGTTCTCTGGTCGATCGAGCGCACGACGCATCGCTATGATTTGTTACGCAACGCGAAGGATTACGCGATCAATATCCTGGCGCATGACCAGTCCGCCATGGCGGAGCTCTGTGCCCATGAGGCCAATCTCGCCGCTTGCGGTGCAAGCTGGTCAGGCGATGTGGCACCGCTGATCGACGGCGCTGTCGCGCGCCTCCTGTGCCGCCAGCACGCGGTTCATTCGGGTGGCGATCACGACATCATCATTGGCGAAGTCATCGCTTTCGATACACTGCGGCCGGTGGAGTCCCTGCTGTTTTCGCGCGGCAGCTACGGCAAGGCGGGCTGAAGCCTGAGCCGTTCTGCGCCCTCCGGCATGGCGTCTGGATCCCAATCCGTGCGGACCTCGAAATACTCGCCGCGTGCCCATAAGGGGGCCAGATCGGCATAATGGCGCGACATCACATTGCCCGACTGGCCGGTGGTGATCATGAAGCGCGAATTATTCATATCCGACAGATCATACAGCGAGCGGTAGGACGGTCCGTGCGTGACGGCATAACCGGTCTGGCGGAAGGAGAAGGGCGCGACATTGACCGTCGAGCCGTCGCCGGGCACCGGCGTGGTGATGGTGAACCAGTCCTTCAGCACCGGAAAGCTGGAAAATGGCGTGTGGTCGCTGCGGGCGTAATGCACATCGCCCCACTGCCAGGCCGCGATGTCAGGGCCTTGGGCGGCGACCGTATTGGCGATCGCGTCGTCGAGCGAGGCACCGAGCAATTCATGGCAGGTCTCGACATCGCTGGTGTTGACGTCATCGCACCAGGCGCCGAGATCGCCGGTCAACACGTCCATCATGAAGACGCGGCGGTCGGCATACCAGCGATTGAATTGCGTCCCGAGTTCGTCGGCATAAACGCGCCGTTGCAGCTCGACCATCCAGGCTGAATAGATCAGCGGTTGCGGCTCATCGACCGCCATGTCGGCATCCCAGTCCTGCAGCAAAGCGAGCGCGTCTCGCCCGGCCGTCGTCATTGGTTCCGCCGTCAGCAGAACCGGCAGGATGCGCAGGGCCATGTCCGAAACGGTATCGGTCTGCAGGGCCTGCAGGCTGTCGAGATCATGGCGCGGCTGCGCCTCAATGCCGTGATAGATCCGACGGATGCGGCTGACGCCATACCATTCATTGGTCAGGTAATAGGGATAGGCATCCGGCACGATCATATTATTGGCGGTCGCGATGAAGCCGCGTGTCGGATTGCGTGTGTGCGGCAGGTCATCGAAGGGAATGGTCGAGACCCAGTCGCCAGACCCATCGCGCACGGGGATCCGCGCAGGTGCGTAAAAGCCGATATCGCCATCGGTAGCGGCGAACACCATATTCTGTTGCGGCGCGACGAAACTGCGCACGGCATTGACGAAATCATCCCAGCCGCGACCGCTGGAAATCGCCATGCCGACACCGGGCGTGGTGTCATCGGGCTCGTCGAGCATCCATTGCAGGGCGAAGAAATCGGCACCCTCGGGCAGCGGGTAGTTGAAATGCTCCGGATCGAGTACCGGCCCGGTCGCGGTTTCGCGGCGGGTGATGGTGACGTCCGCGCCGAAGCGGACATGGATGATCTCCTCGCGGCTGCCGGTGACATCGGCCTGCGTCGCTGGATGCAGATCACCAACATCAGGGCCGGTATTGGTGAAGCCCCAGGCGATGGTGTCATTGCGGCCCAGCGTCACGAAGGGCGTGCCGGGCAGGGTGGCTCCGACGGTCGAGCCCTGCGGCGTGGTCACGCTGGCGAGATACCAGATATCCGGTGCTTTCAGGCCCAGATGTGGGTCATTGGCCAGGATCGGTGCGCCGGTCGTGGTGCGGCTGGCGGCGAGGACCCAATTATTGGAGCCGTCCCGGCCGGGATCTTCAGGCCCGATTGCGGGGGCAGGGCTTTCAATCCCGGTGTCAGCCGGCGCGCCCGTCAAACCAAGATCAGCCATGCTCAATGAGCGCGGCGCATCGGCGGGGTAGCGGCCGATGAATTCCTCGGTTCTCTCGGCACCGAGTACGGCTTCGAGCGCTGCGCGGGCCGGCTCTTGGAACGCATTGCCGAACAGGTCGAGCGCAATCGCCTTGAACACGGTGACGGTGTCTGCCGGGGTCCAGGGTTCCGGTGCAAACATCAGGATCTGGTATTCCGGCGGAGCGACATAGCCCGGTGCGGAGATGATGGCGTTGACGCCGTCGCTATAGGCTTGCAGCGCGGCTTGCACGTCGGCGGGAAGATTGCTGACCGAAGCCTCTGCGGCACTGGCCAGTCCCATGGTGCGAAAGAAAATATCGGTATCGAGCGTGCTGGCGCCGAGAATTTCCGACAACCGGCCGCGAATCGCACGCCGGGTAATCTCCATCTGCCACATTCGGTCCTGGGCATGGGCGGCGCCAAGCGCGTAATAAGCATCATGGGCATTGGCGGCGAAGATATGCGGCACACCATGCGCGTCGCGCACGATATCGGCCGGCGCTTCGAGCCCTGCCATATCGAGCGTGCCGGTGGTTTGCGGCAGCGAGGCATAGAGCCGGTTGGCGAACACCAGTGCGAACACCACGATCGCGGCGAGAAGGATGCCAACGGCGATGCCGGTTTTGCGCAATACTGATTTGATCATGATGACTTGCTCCCCTGAGCGCGGGAGACTAGCAAGAGTGAAATCGAATTGGGAGTGTCTAATGGCACGGTGCGCATTCTTGGGTCTCGGTGTGATGGGCTTTCCGATGGCGGGCCATCTGGTGAAAGCGGGACATGAGGTCACGGTCTGGAACCGGACGGCAAGCAAGGCGGCCAACTGGGCGACGCAACACGCTGGCACGGCCGCCGCGACGCCGCAGGCGGCCGTGGAAGCCGCCGAATTCGTCTTCTTTTGCCTCGGTGATGATCCCGATGTGCGCATCGTCGCCGACCGGGTGATCCCGGCCATGCAACGCGGCGCCATTCTGGTTGACCACACCACCGCTTCCGCCGAACTGGCGCGCGAGCTCGATGTAGAGGCGCGCGCTGCCGGCATCGGCTTTATCGATGGTCCTGTTTCTGGTGGCCAGGCCGGAGCCGAGAATGGGCAATTGACCATCATGTGCGGTGGCAGCGAGGCCGATTTTGCCCGCGCACAGCCGGTGATGGATGCCTATGCCAAAGCGGCCTCGCTGATCGGGTCGGCTGGTTCGGGGCAATTGGCCAAAATGGTCAACCAGATCTGCATTGCCGGCATCGTCCAAGGCCTGTCGGAAGGCCTGCATTTCGCTCAATGCGCCGGGCTCGACCCGGCCAAGGTGATCGGTGCCATCTCCAAGGGCGCGGCGCAATCCTGGCAGATGGAAAATCGTTGGCAAACCATGGTCGCGGGCAAGTTCGATTATGGTTTCGCGGTTGATTGGATGCGCAAGGATTTACGCATTACGCTGGGTGAAGCAGGGCGCAACGGGGCCGAGCTTCCGGTCGCAGCGCTGGTCGATCAGTTCTATGCCGAGATCCAGGATGCCGGTGGTAGCCGCTGGGACACGTCGAGCCTGATTTTCCGCCTGCAACCCCCTGGAAAAGGCTGAAACCATGCGCCTGTTTGAGCTGAGCATGGCCGATGGCGATAACGTAGGCCCGGTGCATCAGGCCGTGCTCGCGACCAATCCACTCGATTGCAGTCTCAGCGATGCCGATTCCGGCGGGCGGCGACTGATGCGGATGGTGTTCAGCGAGGGTGACGGGCAAAAAGCGCTCGACGCCATCTCGACCATGCTGGAACACCAGGACGATTGGCGTCTGGTTGTTTTACCGGTCGAGGCCAGCCTGCCCAAACAGGCTGAAGAAGACCCGGAAGTGAAGAAGCAGCACCGCATGGTGGCGTTGCGCGAAGAGATTTATCAGGACATCGAGGCGGGCACGAAGCTCGACCGTGATTTTCTGATCCTGACGGCGCTTTCAACCATTGTGGTCGTGTTTGGACTGGCTGCCGATAATGTCGCCGCCGTGATCGGCGCGATGGTGATCGCCCCCTTGCTCGGCCCGATCCTCGCCTTTGCACTCGGCTCGGCCTTGGGCGATTTCGAACTGATGACCAAAGCCTCGCGCACGGCGTTGTCAGGCCTCTTCCTGGGGATGGCGATCTCGGTCGTGATCGGCCTGGTGTTTGACGTCAATCTTGGCTCGACCGAGCTGACCAGTCGGACGATCGTTGGTCTGGATTCGACTGCGCTGGCGCTCGCCTCGGGCGCGGCAGCGGCGTTGTCGATTGTCGCCGGTCTGCCCTCTACCTTGGTCGGGGTGATGGTGGCGGTGGCGCTCTTGCCGCCGGCGGCCTCGACTGGCCTGTTTGCCGGTTCGGGAGACTTCCCGTTGGCGGCGCGCGCGGGCCTGCTGTTGATGATCAATATCGTCAGCGTCAATCTGGCAGCCCTGCTGGTCTTCTTCTTCAAGGGCGTACGCCCGCGAACCTGGCTGGAACGCCGCTCGGCCAAGCGCTCGGTCTTGATCAATGCCGCCGTCTGGGCGGTGCTGATTGTGGCGCTGACCCTGGTGGCTGTATATCTGACAGTCCCTGGCGTGCCGGAAGTGCCCGGCGTGCCGCGGCCATGAATGAGGCGAAGATGACTCAATCCAACACAAACGCCGCAAATGGTCTGATTCGCACTGATCCGGTTGCGATGGGAGTTTGGCAGCGCTTGACCAAAGGTTTCGCGACCTGGCGGCTGATTGTTCTGTCCGGTTTTACCCGGCGCGGCGCGCACCATTTCGGGAATGATCATCTCACGCCCCTCAACAAGGCGGTCCACTGGAAAATCGGGCTGGGCCTGCTCGGCGGGCTGGACGACGGCCAGATTGATTTCCTCAAGACCTATGCTGAGCTGAATGCCAGCAGGGTTGAACGCTCATTTAGAACCTACGCCTTGATCCTGGTCACAATCCCGGTTGGTGCGACCGTCGGGATCAATGAGATCGACCCCGATATCTGGGAACAGGCTGGCTTCAGCCAGATTGAAACCGTCATCGTTATTCTGGGTGTCTGGGCCGTCGCCGTCGGGATCTTGATGGCCGCCGCTTGGCGCGCTCGCGATTTGGCCGACCTCTTGTGTTTCGAACAGGCGCGCCGGGTTCTGGCCCGTGCAAACCGGACTTCGTCAGCATGAATGTCGGCACCGTCTTTTTGATCCTGGATTTCGCCGGGATCGGATTCTTTGCTTTTTCCGGCGGCATGCTGGCAGCGCGCAAATCGCTCGACCCGTTTGGGGCGGCGATCCTCGGCGCTGTCGCGGGCATGGGCGGCGGTACTTTGCGCGATGTTTTGCTGGGTGATCTGCCCGTCTACTGGATCGTTGAGCCGAAATATCTCTGGATCGCGCTCGGCGGTGCCTTGCTGGGTTATTTCCTGGCGCCAGGCGCGCAATGGCTGGCGACGCGGCGCATCGTGCTGATCTGGGCCGATGCGATCGGGCTGGCGGTTTTTTGCGTGCTCGGTGCTCGAGCCGGCCTTGATGCCGGGGCCCACTGGACGATCGCGCTTTTGACCGGGGTGATGAGCGCAGCCTTTGGCGGGCTGTTGCGCGACATCATCGTCAATGATGTGCCGCTGGTCTTGCGCGAGGATATCTATGCGCTTGCGGCTCTGGCCGGCGCGGCGGCCTATGTCGCCGGCATGGCACTGGGCCTTGACCCCAGCGCCGTGACCATCGGCTCTGCGGTGCTTGCCTTCGTGCTGCGCGGCTGCGCCATTCAATTCAAATGGTCATTGCCCGCGATCATGCTGGGCGATTGAGCGGCTTGGACGCAAAAAGGCCCGGCGTCACCGCTGGGTGAC